>Ga0126342_10013224_pt1 | contig 14654 bp, 12 predicted proteins | sample Cyp1metagenome_FD_92528 | JGI IMG/M metagenome (GOLD analysis project Ga0126342, IMG submission 92528) | Coral microbial communities from Lord Howe Island, Old Settlement Bay, Australia - Cyphastrea 1 metagenome | ecosystem: Host-associated > Invertebrates > Cnidaria > Coral ... | reverse complement strand
TACATATGTACATATGTACATATGTACATATGTACATATATACATATATACATATATACATATATACATATATACATATACATATGTACATATGTACATATATACATATATGCATATATGCATATTTACATATATACATATATACATATATACATATATACATATATACATATATACATATATACATATATGCATCTATGCATATATACATATATACATATATACATATATACATATGTACATATGTACATATGTACATATATACATATATACATATATACATATATGCATATTTAAATATATACATATATACATATGTACATATATACACCACACATATCTACTCTATATATAATATGAATGATTATGAACAATTTTGTTCTCTTTATGGAATGGTGAAGCTTGGAGGACGCCACCAGTCACCATGTCCTGCCAGGATCGAAGAAGTGGGAAGGCAACAACCGACATCGGTTTCGGCATTGCGTTCCTTTGGACCACCTTTGTGATGCGCTCAACCATCAGATAGTCACTATTGTCTGATCTAATCCAATTTATTTGTGTCTAGTTGTGTCAAAAAAAAGGATCCCCTAATCATTTCCATGTCTCTATGTTTTTATATCATCCACCTGTCTTTCTATCTGTCTATTTATTTTTCCATAATCCTCAAACAATCAAGTCTCCCTGCAGGCGCCAAAGATGATCAGGAACCAGAGCCTTTGCAAGAGGCTTGAAATTTCTCCCGACAAATCCAAAATGAGGAGTGACCAAAATTATTGATGATTAGATCGCAAGTTCTGGATATTTATCGCAAGCCACCTGTTTTTGTTGATGTTTAATAGTGGGTACATTGCATAATATGAGCCACTGTATGGGAAACCCGATCCTGGATTGTGCCGATCTCATGACATAGCAACTCTGGAACACGTAATGCGAATGGTGAAGAAACACAATTTCTTGCGAGTCTTTATGGAGTAGCCGCTGTCGAGAGACAAAGGACCAACACAAGTTGCTGCCGATAGGTCCCTGATAGGTTGCTCGGAGGTGACTTGACCTGACTCAAGCCGGGGCCAGGTCAAGTCGTCGCCTTCAGCCCCTTCAGGCCCTTCAGGCCCTTCAGGCATCAAAGCATAGGTCGAACAGGAGCTGATGCCGAAACAATCGCGGCCGGCTTGGAAGGCCCCTCCATACCTTCGAAGAGGTTTTGTTTGGCCGCAATGCTCAAGGATGCTCAAGGTATCCAGCTGGTGATATGTATATCTTATATGTTGCATTCTACCCTTTAGTATTGTATAGCATTGAAGTGAATTGAAGTGTACTGCAGTATATTTTAGTGCATTGTATTGTATTGTACGGTACTAACCCATTGGTACCCGCTTCAATAGGATTTCTAAAAAAAACTGATGCTGTATGTGCATATGTATGTGCAATGTTGAAAACTCGGGTTGATATACTCATATGAAATAATGGTCAAAACCTGCTGAAAAATCGGAGTCTATACACCCAAATTTTGCAGAATTTGAATGACCATATCCCATATTTGGATATCCCACTTGTATGGTCACTGGCATACATAGACCTGGACGAAATATAAGGACCTCACGTCGTGACGTCACTGGAATCACTCCAAAGGGCAGTATTTCAGGTCAGTAATATCATTTACCCAGATATGGTCACCATTTTCAGAAACACCCATATATATATAAACATGTAGATATATAATCACCAACCCTTTAAGGCTACTTTTCAGGGGGACCATACCAAAATGATAAAATGTAAGATACATTTTTTGGGACCCCCCCTTAAATGTAAATTTGGTCACTGAACGTCCCCCAGGTATCGTTTTTGTGGGGAGGGTCGTCAAAATACCTTCAAAATGTAAGCTTACATTTTCAAGGCCCCCCTCAAAAACACCTTGAAACATGTAGCTTACATTTTGGGTACGCCCCCTTTTTAAAGGGTGGTGATGATATAATGTATATATATATATGTATATATATATACATACGTATACGTATACCTACATATAGACGTCCTTATGAATCAATACACAATTTCCGGTGAGAGCCTTCCTGCCTCGTGCCATTGCGAACATGAAGAATTTTCAGGGACCGGACAATGTGAGCATTGCGTTAGATTGGTCATTGGGTCAAATTTGGGGTACAACAAGCTATATGCATACATAAATGTCAAATATGCATTCATCAACAAAACATGGATTCAATCGACAAAAAGTCGTCGATTGGGCCAACATACGGATATAATCAGCAACATAAGATGAAGGTTAAAGGGGTAAACCATAAAGAAAGAAATCCTAGAATTTAGCTGCAAAAACATCAACTATGACTTTTCCATATCTATACCCCAAGAACCATGACAAAAAATTAGTTACTGCAGACCAACAAACGCAGGTTGCAGCATCTTCAAGTTTGACCATTGCCCAGATCGTCAGGGGTGCAAAATCCTTGACGTTGCAGCGCAGCTTGTGCTCTGACCAGAGACAATGAGCGAAAAATCTTTGATGCAGCGGCAGCAAGGGATGTGGGCTTATAATTCAAGGCAACCAATGTTGGCTGTGAATAGGAATCAATTCTTTTTTTTGCGGATGTTTGAATCATAGATATGTAGATGCAGTCTTTGCATCAATATATATATATATAGATTATACATATATATATATATTACATCTGAATAAATTACAAGGACCTCACGTCGCGACGGTCACGTTCGAAATGGTTCGCAGAGGAAATTTCTATCCCAGGGAGGCCTGCAAGGTGTTTTGTGCGGTACTGGTTCTCAACAGGTTCTAGCTGTCTATGTGTTTATTCATGGATGGATGCATGTATTACTCTAATTTGATTGATCTATTTGATTTAACTTGATTTGATTTGATGTGTTTTGTTTTTTGATGGATTACTTGGTTATTGATCGATTGAATGCTTGATTCATCTTCTGATCCTGTGTGCATTTTCTGTGTTCTTCTACAGCATTTGATTATTTGTTCACTTGTTTTGGTAGTATCTATCTATCTTTGTTCTCTTTCTTCGTCATTCACTAAAGCTTTATAGGACCCTCTTTATCTATTTCTCAGCTCGTGGTTAAGTGGTGATCGGGTTGGTGTTTCAGAATTCCGTGGGTGCCGAGCGATCATGGCTTTGTTGGTGGTCCTTGGTTTCCAGACCACTAACCCCACGCGCAGTTTACTTTTTATTCAAAGTATTTATATCTCGTGGTATCTCTGTCATGATCTTGTTGTCATTATCTCATTGAATCTCTTGATGCGGATAGGTTTTTGACGGTGTTTTCATCAAATGCGGCTCTTGGAACTCCGATGCCAAAACCTGGCAGGTGTGGCTTTTCTTCCTATTTTCCCTCTTCAAAATATGGTCACATCCCCATTGATAAATGGCCATTTTCTCGGAGGTTATGCTTTGACCATTTATCAAACGAACATCACCATCGTCGCCAGGAGGTTCACATGGGTTTCCGCACGGTAGTTAGTGCATAGTGTTCCCATCAGTTTTTTTCGCGGACACCTTGAGACATGCAACAGCAAGCAAGGCGGTAAGGACAGTTTCGACAAACTCACAAGCTGCCATTCATTTACAAGTCATCACCTCTCAACAGATAGAGTTTTCTTTCCACAAAGATATTGGCTACACGGGACAAGCTGCAATGATGAGAAGAATTAGTGAATTCCAATCAAAAACAGCATATACACAACTATATGAAACAACTCCAGGTTCAACCGCAGCATTCTCCAGCTGCCGTGCCACGTTCTTTCTGCTCAGCGGCTTGTCCAGACAGTGTCGCATGTCATGTCCATCGAGCTGGAACATGCGATTGGCTGCAACGTGGAGTGCTTGGCCTCAATGATCAGCCTTTCCTTTTGTCCAAAACGGTGATTATAGGTGGCCAACCCCCATCTTAACCACAGAATATGGGATAGCCAACTGAAATAGGGATATCACCAACTATTTTGTGTGGGACCAGGACACACGGGGTTCAAACCATAAACTTGCAAAAACAGGGCATAAACTGGGGGAGAGAAAACAGGCCGATTTGGCTGCTTCGCGGCCGTAGCGTGTCCATTTGAGGGGACCAGATCCGGCGACATTTCTGGGACGAATTTCGGCTGTGAATGGTCCATCTAGCTCCCAAAATGAAGCTACCAGGTGCCATTTTTCAGTTCATATTTTCGGTCTTCCCAGAAATTTAGGCCACAGAACTTTGGGATTTTTTGGCAATATGATCAATATGCCAAAGCCATAAACCATACACCATTCTACGTTTCATGACGTGCCATGTAGGGGGCCTTGAAACATATTGAAACCATAGCTGATTTTGGCGTTTTCTCTTTCGAGTAAACTTACGACAATCGTCCCAGTGCCGCAGATTCAAGCGCATCTGCCACATCCACCCGAATGGGAGGGACTACTTGAAGGCCGTTGGTGGAGTGAGGGAAGCCCAGACTGAAGAGTGACTTCAGTGACTTCAAAGTTTTCTGAGAAGATGGATTTCAAGTGCCTGGGAGAAACATGGAGAAACTCGGGACAAAGATGGAAGCTGAAGGTTCCTCGTATCCTGGGCAAATCCTGGAGGTAAACAAATCATCTCTGGTATTGGTACATCAATTTAGACTGGGGCATGGTTAAGCTAGGTAAATCATAACCACGGCATGGAAAACCTCTGGATGTCTCCTGAATTTTACCCCCAGTATCTCGGCTCTTGGGAGCAATCCTGATCTTTTGAAAGGACAAACTTCTGATCTCCCGAACCTTGGCTTCTGAGGTGGTGATTGTTGGAGACCTGCCGGGGAAACCCAGAAAACATCGAGCTTCCTTCAGTTTTTTTTTGGTCACCGTCCCTGAAGTGTTCAAGTCCACGTCACGTAGCGGTTACCGTAGCTAGCTGAAGTTTGGAATTGGAGAATAGTTTGAACAGGTCGTACTTGGAAATGGATTCTTGAAGTTCTATGGATATGGGTCAAAATTCAAGATGCCGGAACCAATTTATCATTTTTGATGTTGTAGAAACCATTGTTGACCAGGCTTGGTGCTTGTTCAAAACAAATGTTTCACCACTAATTTTCATTGCGCCGTCGACCGAGGAAAGATCCACACGCTCAGGTGCTGCGGCGAAGCAGTGACTAGAAATCCTATTGATTGGTTATTCTAGCGGGTTATATAATTAACCTGGTTCACTGGGGATTTTCATCATCATTTATTGGAATCTTTATGAACCAACGCCTGTCATGGAATGACAGAGGGGTTGGAACACTGCTCATGTAGAGATATGTGAACCTCATGCACTATATATTCTACTATGGAGGCCAGCAGTCGACCCATGATCTTACCAAATGTATCGGGGGACACAGATCCATAACAATCGGCTTTATGTTGATGTGAACAATCGACGGTACACAGGTACACCGTTTGGGGTCCACTTGAAGAATGGTGTGCGTGGCGTGTACCCCATATCTAACTGGGTGAGTAGAAGAGATGATGCTTCAAAGGCTACTAGATTTTCCGCATATCCCTTTGTGTGAATTATAACTAACAATGTCAACACGGTGTTTATGTATTTCAGGTTGGTGCACTATGAACTATTTCAATCTAAATCAGCCATATATAGTAGATACATATAGATATATATCTATATCCATGGATTTCAGGTTGGTGAATGATCACTGGTTCCCCCATGGTTCTGAAGCCCTCCCCATCCCAAAATTCCCCCAAGGACGGCTCGCGCAGGTCTTCTGTCAGGGACACGACGACTTTGTGACGTGCTTGGCAGTGACTGGGCAAAATAAGAGGTTCTTTTGAGTACTAACCAATTCTGATTGGTGGTTTGGAACATTTTTTTTCCATATATTGGGAATTTCATCATCCCAATTGACTAATATTTTTCAGAGGGGTTGAAACCACCAACCACCAATCCATGTTTGGGGTTGACCATGACCCACAGTTCTGTTTGGATTCACAAGCAATATGGGGTTTAACCAGGGGGGTTTAGTCGATGAGGAGACGGGGGAGGAGACGGTTGATTAATATAATGAAAATGGTGACATTCTTTCAGGTGACGGTTGGGCCTGATTTCAACATATTTCAACCATAAAGACATGGTTGATAGCCCAGGTAGCTGGGGTTATCATCCCAACATGTCATAACTTGGATTCTCCCATTGATAACTGGCCAAAAAAAAATACAGTCATGCTCGGAGCTTTCCTATGGGGGTACCCCGAAATCATACGATTTTAGATTGGGATTTTCATGGATTTTCCATGAAATCCATCCACCGGGGATCTGGCGGATCAAATCCCAGGTAAGATCCCAAAGGGTTCCAGTCGTTGGTTTTTGGAGTGTGTAACCACAAGCCACAAGCCATCAACCCTTCCCAATTTCCAATTCTTGGACATGTTGGGATAGTTGCTAACATACTTTAGCAGCTAACATCAATTAAGATCAATTAACCATAGTTAACATCAGTTAACATCAATTTTCACCATAGTTAGGCCTCCATGCCATACTTATGCTATGAAAAACCCATGGGTTTCCAAACCCGGGTCCGACTCGGTAACCGAGGTCTCTCACGCTGGGCAGCTCTTTGCCACGGGACAACAGGGCGAGAACGCCGATGTGATCCTCTGGGGCTAGGGCCTCTGCTACGCCATATGGATGAGATCTACATGTGATATGAATGGATATTCTGTACATTATTTCACACATATGTATATGTATGTATATATATATATGTATATATATATATCTATACATGTATGTATATTACATATATATATATATGCATATATATATATACATGTCATTTGATGTATGTTATGAATATCATGCGCATATGAGACGCATGATAAAATATATGTACATGCATACATGCCTGTATATATTGCACGGATACATGCACGGATTCATACATGGATACATACACGGATACATGTATAGATAAATAGATACACACACACACATACATGTGTGTATACATATACACACACATATGTATATGTAGATACTTAGATGCATAGATCCATAGATTCATAGATCCATACATCCATGCATGCATGCATATCAATATAAAGCTATGTGTATGAATATCATATGCATGTGAGAAGCAAATAAAGTATACACGCATACATATGTATATACGTACATGTATACACGTAGGGGTCAACAGCCACTTGCGAATCAGGATGCACATCCAACTAGGCACCAGTGAGTTTTTTTTTCATGAGCCGATGACCAGTCGCAGGTTTCCACTGCGAATGGACCAGTTTGGTGGATGTTGGGGGTGAGAAAGGTTGGACCGTACCAAAAATACAATTCCACCACTGATTTCCCGCAAAACCATCTAAGAATATCTAATATTTGTTCTCAACCTTTTCCTTCGTCTTCACAATTGGTTCTTTGTATTTGTTTCTTCAGCAGCCCTGCCAGTGCCTAGGTTTTGAAGGCAAGACGCAATTGAGTTGCTTTCAGGACGGAGTGGATCTGGAGAATGCTCAAAAAGAGTTGTCCGACTTGAACCCCGAAACCCATTGTTGATCAACCTGCTACGTCCTGCTAGCCTAGCGTTTAATGGGGATAGATCTCCCTGCTATTGGCCATGATAGGTCTTGCGGCTTATCTATGATTGGCCATGTTGTGAAACGAGGCTTTGGGCGCCCTTGTCGTTATCGTCAATACCAAATCTTCAGTTGCAAAGCCCACATTTTGCTTGGTCAAATCTTCATTTATGTTGGTTCAATCTCAACTTTTAGTGATTTTAGTGCTTAAAACCTATAGATCTCTATCTCTGTTGACCTCGGTAAAGTCCACATGTTCCAAGGGCTTCAAGTCCTCCAAATCCACAAAACCCTCCGCCTGCTCCAAGGGCTTGGCCCGGAGCCCTTGAGATATAGGAGGTATGTACATAACCTGATAGGTCTTGTGTACATATCTAGACAATCAGATACATATATAAATACATGTATATATACATATATATGTATATAAGCATATGTGGCATATAGATATTTATGAGTTTTGTGGACCCGTGCTTCACCGCGTCCCCAAACAAAAAATTGAAAACCACAGCATCCAGCATTAGCCATGTGAGCTGCCCAGCGATGACCACAGGAGCAAGATCATGGGATTGATGCATTAGCCTTCTCCCATGACGATCGCTTCCTGATTTCTTGTTGGGACGCCTAAGGGATGGTAGTTGCAGGAGCTGGATAGTAAGTGGATACAAATTCACCCACATATCGGAACATCCTCGCTTACTGGTATCCTTAGATCCTGATTTTGAGGATTCTTCTGCAGGGCTTGGTAAATGTTCCATCTTGGGGACTTGTTTCACACTTAAAAAGCCGTATCTGTTATCTGTTGATGAAAATGATCCTTTCTAAATCTTTACCAACAATATTCGGATCAACATATTATCAAAACACCATCAATTTTTTACCAACAACATTAGGATCAAGATATTATTAAATCACCATACATACTACAATAAATAAATATATATATATATATATATATATATATATATGTGAAGAATTGGGACATTCACCAACCGGACCAAGCCCTGTTCGCTAGCATCTACTAAGCCTCCGTCGGACGCGTTTTTTTCACCACTGGTGAGTGGATGACAAACGAGGGAATTCCTTGATCCATGTTTCAATATGTTTCAGAATAGCAAAGTTGGTTTATAAGTGGCTTAACTATGGTTTATGATAGATATAACCATAGATAACTATAGTTAATGGGTTCTTAAACCAACTTATAACTGGGGGGCCCCATCCTGTGGATGTTTAGTTCGTGTTTTTTTTTTAATGGTACTGGGCAACATGGCAACTCCAGCAGTTGGCAGCCTTTGGAAATTCTGAGGTGGAGACATCGTAGACCAAAGGGTCTTCGTCTATGACACCACAAGCTGTGCCTTGGAACATCAAATTACCCTTTGGTAAACATAGAAAAAACCATGGATAATCACCATTTTTAAGGGGAAAACATGGGAAAACTCACGAACTAAATTTGCCATTTGATGGCCATTTTCAATAGCTATGTTGATGTACCAGAGGGTATAAAAATCGGTTGATTGGTATATAATACTAGTCAACTGTCAAAATGGGCCAAGCACGGCCACAGCTGGTTCCACGAAACGCGGGGATATTTATCAACTATGCAGATTTAACGGGAGACCCACCAGGAGAAAGAAATGAAGATCTAATTTCTGAATGATTGGGTTGGTTCAAGGTTTCATATAGACATCCGTGATCTAGATATATTTCTACTGGCTTTGGCGTATCTGTATGAGTTTTCTGGATCAATCGATCCCCATGATGTGTCTAAATGATGTCAACCTTTCCAACCAGTGTTATATTATGCTATCTTCATGTTGACGCGGTATCCAATGTTCACCATCTTCCACCATGGTTTTGAAATGTTTTGAACAGGTTGCAGCAAAGTTTGGGAATGTGATCTAGGGTGGCCAGCTGTTTTCTCAAGACAAAATCTCGAATGTGCCAAGATTTTTTCTACCCAGCACCTCACCTATACATAGCTGTATCGTAGCTATATCGTACCGTGAATCCTTAGCAACGTCGTTTTGGGATTGGCGTTACTTTTCGGTCACCAGATCTAAGTCGCTGCCATCCCAGCATCTTTGTCTGGAAAACGTTCACAGCAAGTAGCTGAATGACGGTCATAGATTGAACAACATCGCATTGATAACAAAATCTACGTACACTACAGAGTTCCGGGTATGTCGGGTATGTGTGGATTCTCAATTCATACATCCAACGGTATCTGTGGATTCTCAAGACATACATCTAATATCATATAATGGTTTTCGAGGTACATCTCATGATCTTTTTTGAGTCATGCATTGTATATGTAGTGATCATGTCTTCCATGCGGATGTCCCCATTTGAGCGTCAAAAACCTCCAAGTAAGAAAGCTATATCATCCGCGGAAGCTGAAGCTGTGGTCGCGGAAGCAGCGCGTAAGACAAGTAGGATTAGAAGAGAATGACAGTTTTCGCCACCGCTCATTTGAGTCAGCGATATCTCCTTTGTTGAGCTAATTTATGGTACAGCGATCCAAACATTTCCTGCTAAAACTCCTCAGCTTTTGCAAGCTGAACACACATTTTTGTTGCTTAAAACCCCAATTTGTGTTGCTTAAACCCCGAAACCCCCAACTTCTGTTGGTTAAACCCATTCACCACCATATTTTGTATTATTTTGTTGGTCAAACACATTTCTGTGGGTAAAACCACCCTCATTTGGTGCAGAAGCGGCCATTTTTCCGAGGTTTGATCGTTGCGTGGGCCGCCCTCACGCCCAAACCCACCCTGTGCGTCCTGGGGGGCGGCATGGTGCGCGACATCAAACGTTCCTTGGGCAATGAATCGAAGGAATAGAACAAAAAATACTACAGGATGGGGCCCCAAGATAGCTAAGTTGCCTTATAAGTGGCTGAATTCTATGGTTTATGGTAGGTATACCTATAGATAACTATGGTTAATGGAGTTTCCAAACCAACTTAGCTATCTTGGGGGCCGCATCCTGTACGGCTGATTGGTGAATTATGATAAGATTGATAAGGAGCCAACCGAATTCAGGGTTCATGTTGCCCAAGAAGTTTTGTTGTTGTAATCACTATGTGTTCCACTTTGGGGTTAGTTATTATTTTCCATTATATTCCCAAGTTCTTGGGCCTAAAATAATCTAACTTGACCATAAACAATCGCCGCATCGGGGTTCACGTAAAAAAGAGCCATGGTAAAGATACCGCTGCCAATGGGTTAATGAAACAGTGGGTTATACCATGTTATACCACCTGATCTATTGGGGATAATTGTACCTTTTTTTTGGGAGTTTCTAGTAGCCAGTGCAATGTGATGGGATAGGGGCATTATTCATGGCTCTTTGGTCATGGCTTATTGAAGTAATGAATATGCAAACGCATACGTCTATGTGGACAGTGGCATATGTATTGTATGCAATCTAATGGTTCATTGAAGCTGATGCATATATATATATATATTACACATACATTCACGAAGCTGATTTGGGCATAGTGTAGTAGTTATTTGTTTGTCTATCTATATATATAATTATATATGTATATACACATACACACACACATGCGTCTGTATATCACAACATGTATCTGGCCACCAGCGACTGTCTGCTCCGCAGTGAACAAGTGTGGTCCGTAAGTTCCATTAAAAAAAAACCCAGCTCTCTGCTGAAGTTCTGAACGAAAATGATTTCTGGTTGGTGGTTTAAGGAACATGGCTGGATGATTTTTCCATTCAGTTGGGAATGTCATCATCCCAACTGACTTTCACTCCATCATTTTTCAGAGGGGTAGGTTGAAACCACCCAGATTTGCCATTGTAGGGACTAGGCTTCAAAACGCTGAGGGCGAGACACCCAGGAGTACCAGTTCGCCGCGTGTGGAGGCGGTAAATTTGTGAGGTTGCCATTTTGCCATAGCAACTGAGGACTCAACAATTACTCAACAGTTTAAGGATATAATACGATTTATATGATTAATATATGATTGATATAATGATTAATATATGATTAATATAATGACTAATATATGACTAATATATGATATGATCAGACCATTAACGGATTAGCAATTAGTTAAACTAATCATATCTGCTGGAACTAATACCATAGCAACCATTATTCCATGATGGTTATTTGACAAGCATGGCGATTTGACCATCTCACATGGGAATACAGGTAAATCTTGAACCAATGATTATCTGTTTGGGGGTTTCAAACATCCATATTTTAGGGGGTTGCTCATGCACCAAGCAGAAACATGGTGATTTTCTTCTTCATCTTTAGATTGGTAGAGAGGAACATCTGCACAACAATCAGCCAGCAGGATCTGTGAACATTGGTCGTTTGACAATGGAAACGTTGTGATTTAGCCTGGCTTAGCCATGGCAAAAAGGGTGCATAAATGCAGCAAACATCGGGAGAGTCACCAAGAAACATGGGGGCATTGAACCAGAAATGATGCTTAATTACAAATAGAATGAGTTTCATTAAGATTGTGGATTATATACTGTAATATGCATGTGGGAAGCTTTTAATGTGCACTCAGTCTACTTTGGAGATGGAGCGTCTGCGTTTTGGACGCTGCTCACATGGTGAGTTTCAGGAGTCACACAGACCCACCAGTGGCAGCTCATAGTGACAAGCCTCAACGATCCTTCCTTTTGATTGGCAAATGATGAGGGATTCATAGACTCTTCCGGGTCTATACTGTAAGACTCTGTATGGTTTGTTCCCCGATAGGATCCATTAAAAAGGCCACGGGCCATTGGGACGTTCGGAGTGTGTATCACGATCCGGTGATGTGATTTTTTTCGCCAGGAAAGAACATCTGTATGTGGCACCTGGATCCCGTTCGTGGGGAATTACAACCCCACCAGGCCAAGAGCACCGCGGCACCGCGATTTCGAAGCCCGAGTCACATGGTTCTCCACTATAATATTGTATATAATACATGTTTTCAGCCATTGTATATATATAATACATAGAAAACAGCTAATCTGATGGTTATCATCATATGTTATCATCATTTTCAAGAGCCACTTTTTGAGTATCCGCTATTGCGAGAAGCATACCTACATACTCCCACCAAAAGTGTCAGATTTTCAGTTTGCAGCATGGGTTCCATAGGGGTTTGTCTCAAGATTGGGCAACCGCCCACTTTTAATGGTTTAGAACCTAATTTGCCTATAGTAATGGTTTACTAAAGTTTCAACCCTAGTTTTGCCCATTGAAATCGCCATCGATTATCCGATTGGGATGCATTCCATCCAGAGACACACCCCATTTGGTCAAGTCAGGTGGGCAATGCCTTCAAACAAGTGCGCGAGTACATTTGTCTGGGGCCGAAAATTTCGAATCACCTGGGGGACCTGGGCTCTATGGGTCAGATATTGAGAAATGTCTAATAAAATCACATAAATATCACCATGACTGTTGGTTTATGTTTTTGTTTTTATCCATTTTAGCCACCATTTATAACGTTTTTTTTTTCCCTTATAACCCCACTCTTAGACCAGAATGGATGGTTGTGAGACCAAAATGGATGGTTTAGTACTGGAAGTTCGGTGGAAAGTATCATCTAAACCTTGTGGTAAATATTTGAGGGTGCCTATTATCCATTGCTGGGAGGATTTGATCCTGACCCAGGGGGATTGGAAAGTTGGGAGCCTGGCAACGATGAACGCCAAGAAACAGATGTGAATGCTGGTTCCTAGTATTTCATAGTTTTCCATAGTTAAGCACAATCGAGCAAGGCCTAACTATTAGGCCTAACTATTAGGCCTAACTATTAGGCCTAACTATTAGGCCATACTTGCCATAGTCACCATGTTTAGCTTGTATTGAATTTTTATGATATTTCCATTATATTAACCATAGTTAAACCATAGTTAATCTAATACAACCTATAGTTACCATAATTAATGACCACATTTCCACCGAAATCTCAGCGTTTTTGAGGCTTAGCCTTCACCCAGGACAAGGAGTATCTTCTGGCAGGCAAGTTCACATGGCCTACAGCGAGAACCAGGGTTCTTTTAAGCAACAGACATGGTAGTTGTTCCATGTCAGATGAATAGGGGTGATGCTTCGCCTGGCCAAATATGGGGACCTGCTCAGCAGTAAGATGCAGATATCAGGGATATCAGCTAATTTTGATTGGTTTATTGGCAGACAACGATGGGTATAGGACCAAAAATGCCGCATGGTTGCTACCGAAATCAGGTTCCCCAATGGACACCATTCTGAAAGAATGAGTTCCAATCATGCTTTCTATCCACTCAGAGGCTACAACTCTTGGGATTCTCGTCAAAGCAATTAAGTCGCTTTGCAAGGGCTACACGACTTTCCTGTGCTTTTGCTAGATTGATAGCGACTGCAAACAATTCGAGCTTTGATCATGATGGTTGTTTTCTGTTGAAGTTGGGGCAACAATGGCTTTCACGGCTTCCAATCAGGGCTGGGGTTCATTGTAAGCAATCCCTTGACACGTTTACAACCTTACCCCTTGAACATGATGGATGCCAGAATGTGCCTGCTGTGAACATCGTAACATTGACCATTGGGGGTTCCATGAGTTCCATGTAGCCCCGTTGTATACCCTCTGTCTGCCCCGTGAGAGACGTACATGTACCCAACGCTATTTGGAGGTGTCCTAAAATAGGGGTACACCTAGTAATCATCCATTTACAGATGGGATTTTCCCTTATAAATCATCCATTTGGGGGCAGGTAGCACCACCGGTGATGTAGCTGTGGTGTTGATGAAGAACCGAGTGGTTGGGAAACCTGGGAGATGCCGTATCCGGAGCTTTGAAGGGGATGTTTATGGCTCAAAGTGACTGGTGAGTTGGGGATGTGTTTAAGAGTTTCACAGACCTGTAGTATGTACTATATATATATGTACTATATATATATGTACTATATATATATATATATGTACTATATATATATATATGTTGGTAGGGAGCTCTCAACCTTGGGTCTCCTGACCCTTCCCACCGTTGGCCTCCTGGCCTAGACAATCGGACTCTTTTCACCTCTCATTGCGACAGCGGTGAACAGAATGGTTCCTTGGG
>Ga0126342_10013223_pt1 | contig 14654 bp, 10 predicted proteins | sample Cyp1metagenome_FD_92528 | JGI IMG/M metagenome (GOLD analysis project Ga0126342, IMG submission 92528) | Coral microbial communities from Lord Howe Island, Old Settlement Bay, Australia - Cyphastrea 1 metagenome | ecosystem: Host-associated > Invertebrates > Cnidaria > Coral ... | reverse complement strand
TGGTCGTGGTTGAGGTCCGGCAGAGAACACTGTGGATCGCGGGTCGCAGTTGAGCAAGGACGACGAGGACGACGAGGACGACGAGGAGGACGAGGAGGAGGAGGAGAGGAGGACGAGGAGGAGGAGGAGAGGAGGACGAGGCAGGAGGAGGCGGAGGAGGAGGAGGAGGAGAAGGAGGAGGAGGAGGAGGCAACTGACATAAAATCTAACAACCCTCACCTGGCAGGTGGGGAAAAAATGGGTTAAGGGGGGGTCAACTGGCAGTCAACTGGTAGAACTGAGGTCAACCGAGTTTTTTTGGATGCGCATGTATTAAAAAAAAAAGTTATAGGGGGATTCCTAAAATAATGATGTCCCCGGCCTTTCGATGTTTAAACGGCCTCAGGATGTATATGGTCTCAAAATGGGGGAGGTCCTATAATAGTGGTACTCCAAGTCATCCATTTTAATAGAATTTTCCATTATAAACCATCTATTTTGGGACCATCTATAATTTCATGATTGTTTTATAAGTCCAATCCTTAAGTTGGTTTATTAGTGGCTGAAACTTGGGTTTACTGCAGATATATTTATAGTCGGATGGGTGAAATTCAACTAACTTACAACTGGAGGGAACCACCTGGTAGAGGATGTTTTTGAGATTCTTAAGGGTTGCTCCCAAACACCCCAGACACAAGGGGGGTAACTTGTGTTTTTGTGGCAAAACGACACCAAGTTTGGGTGCTGCTTCACCCCGTTGAGGAAAGCCATGGTTCCAGTAGACCACTGGGCAAACCCATTACGGTAAAGTCCATGGATGTCAAGGGGAGTGATTGCTTAGATTGCTTAGATGCTTAAAATCACAATTATAAGCTTTATGGCGAGATCATATATATATATATATCAAATAAATTAAAAAAAAAACATGTGTGTATGTACATATATACATATGTATATATTTATATATACATTAAAACATAAACCCATATGAAAATCCAATATAAGTAGGTCAAAACTATAAGCTATAAGGCTATAAGCATCTATAAACTATATTGCGGCATATATATATATACAATTTATAAAACCATACAAGTTACCCCATGTAACATAATCACAATATAACATAATATAATGAGGAACTATGGCCCGGCCTTGCTGTAGTTGCAGCGCCGTATCTCTGGCCGAAAGCTGGGCGCCACCTGGTCACCGGTGGCCGCTTCAACGGCCTCCTGGCCGAGCCGAGATAGCCGGAACTTCAACATGAAACTGGTGAAATGTTGAGGAAAAAGATGGGAAAACATAGGGGAAAACATGTGGGAAAAACATATATAATTAACATTTGGGAAAATATCCAAAATATACCAAAATGATCGAGATGGAAAAAACACAGGAATAAAACGCATGTTTAAAAAAATGTCAAACACTTTTTTTTTTTGCAATGGCCCTACCCAGCACCCTAAAAAAGAACGTGCACCTCCCACAACTTGAATCGATGCTGTTCCCGACGTAGAAGTCGGGAAGTTTCGCCTGGGGCTGGGTACCCTGGGATACCCTGGGTACCTCCAGAGATCCAACCTGGCAGAAAATAAACTATTGAATCTCACTGGTGATCTTCCCAAAGAAAAAGGAACTATAACTATATCTATGCCTATATATATATACACATATGTATATAGACACATATATTATAATTATATATATATAGAGAGAGAGAGATAGATAGACAGACAGACAGATAAGATTATATATATATATATATACATAGGGCTAAGCTACCTCAAACTTGAGTACCCCCGACTTGGATCAAATCGGATGCTTGTTGACCTGAATCAATGTGAAAAATAATGTTGTTGCAGGGTGGAAGAAAAGCACACGATTGTTCCTCTGCGCAGCACGTGGCACTTTGAAGGTTGAAGTTGATACCGTCGATTGTGATATGTTTAACAGTTTCGTATTTGTACTAACTGACAGATTATGCCCATCAATCTTTAGCAACGAAAGACTTCCTTCAGATTCGTACAATTTTCGCAAATTATGCGCATTGACCAAGGTGCCGTTGGCGCTGACGTCCCATGAAGTTAGGTTCAGAGATGAAGCAATGAATCCTGTGACAATGTCATGCTGCTTCTGGAATTCCAACATGGATTGATAACACAAAAGCGCACGGATGTAATTCCATGGGAGTTCTTTGGGATTTCTTATGTTTTTGTTGATTGGATGTCTTGCTGGTGCGCGCTTACATTAGTTTACATCCAGTTGGGCACCTCCACAGTGCGACATGGATTTCAGGGGCCCAGCACATCCAACAAAGCAGGGATCAAAGCTGCAGCAATGCACCAACGTCGAGTCTACCTGAGAATCCTGAAAAATGTTCGATCAAATGGTCTGGCTCCTATAAAAATCCTGCATTCTGCCTGTGGGAATTAGTACACACCCAAAGTCGCCTGAAATCCTAGCAGTGTAGCGGCAGCACAATCATCGCACATCGTTTCACTTTCTCAGCATTAGCTGCTTGTCGAGGATCTTTCTTGTCTCTATCTACACACCTTGTCGGTGAGGCAGAGTTTCAATTTTGCAGAGTTGCATCAAAAAACTGCGGCAACAATGCCAAGATATGCCAAGATATGCCAAGAACACCTTTGCCAAGTGCAAAAACCTCATTGCTAAGGTCAAGTTCGATCACCTCCAAATTGGGGACAACTCCAGCATCTCCAGCTGACTTCACCATCCGATGGTGGCCCCTCCACATCACTTGCTACGCTGCCATAAATTCAAGAAATGTTCTGGGCAAAGGTATCTGGTATCTGGAGGATTCTGGGGGGAATCCTTCAATGGCAACTTCAATCAACAAGACTATGACTATGAAGAAGGCTAGATAATCATTTCAATTCCATACCAGTTTGGCGCTTGCGGTTGAGAATGGTTAAGCATTCCAAACGAGAACAGCACGTGCTTTAACCAGACTGCGAACCACATCAAGCCATCAGTATCCACTAACCCTTCCCGAAGCTTTGAGCATGACCGTTCTATCATAGTCCTATCAGTCCTATCCATGCTACAGTAAAACCCTTGAGGTAGGCCACCCATCGGCTATGGATATTGCTTGTTGGCTCCCTTAAGGTTCCCTTAGGGTGCGCTGCTCTTCGCGTCACGCCCTGGCTTCGCCAGGGCCCAAGTCCAGGACTGTGCAATGGCGGGGCTGGAGGTGGCGCAAGATGTGGAAAGCCTTGTCCCCTCATAGAGGAAAAGGTCTCGATACAGAAAATCAACAAGTCCTGGAAAACCTCCTTTGATTGGGCAGATTTCAATCAACTGCTTGGTCAAGTTGGACAACTGTTGGAAAGCCGCTAGAGTCGTGGCAACTATGTCATCTTGACGTTCAAGTAAGCTCCTATGGTAAATTGACCAGACATATGGGTAAATTACCACCAATTCACCAACTACCTACCCAAAATATCCAAAAATTGCCAATGTGGGTAATTACTGGGGCATGCTATGGCACCATCCAAACGATCCAGGAATGGATGCTCCCAGCCTCCCATGCCCCGCGTTTCCTTCAAAAATGGTACAAGCACAGGCGGAAGGAATATGCGAACCACTGAAGTACAACTTCTGCGAAATGTTTTGATTTTCAGGGCTCAAAATGGCTCAGACATCGGGCAGTGGCTTGTTATGTTCATGTTCTTCCGGATTGAACTTCAGGGCTGCACTTTAGCCAGGAAGCAACTGGCCTTTGCAAAAGCCCTGCCTCTCGGCTCGTAAAATTATAAAAGTAAATGATGGGTTGCCTTACTTACAGGTTTACCCATCACAAACTGATTGGTGGATTTTGCCTGCAAAAAAATGTTGTCAACTTGTCAAGTAATAATTGTCGAATGTCTTTGAATTGAAAAAGAAACAATTGCGAGATCTTGCAAGTATTATCACCGACCCATTCCACTCAGAATGACTAAGAAGTTCGGCTTTTGAAACACAAACACTCGCAATCATCAATGTTTGAACGGACATTATGCACCCAGCTATGAAGTTCGGTCATGTGGGGATAGCAACCCATGTATATATGCACTATCATTTGCAGTGAGGTCGCAGTGAGGCCGTTAGAATTTCTCCAGATTGCACCCACCAATTCTCTCTCCTCTGTCAAGTCTCACCTTAAGGTACAATGTGGTTAAAACAATAATAAACCACCCATTTGGGAATGGTTTATACTACCTATAAAAATGGTGATGACTGGGGGATGGTTCATTATTGTTTTGCCCACATTAATTGAGATTTATTGATTCTGGATGGTATCCCCAACCAGCGAACAGCGCATCCCTCAACGTCTCAGCGCAGCTCACGCAGCTGCATGGGCACTTGCGGCAATGTCACTGAACAGCTCGCCTGCTGAGCCGAACGTCGCTGGGTTTTTTCTTGCAGTCAATGGCTATGCATATTTATATAGTACAGTGTCGTGATAGTTGGATCATGTAGTTATTTATCATACTATATACAGGTTATAATTACTATATATCTAAAGGAGATTATAGGCCTATAGGTTTGTGTTTTTGTATGGGTTTGCAAAAATTTGCTGGCACAATTGTGCATACATATGCGCGCATACATACGTGATCATACGTGTATATATTTCAATGCATGTATATATATATATAATCTATAATAATTGTTTTTGTTATAATAATTAATAATAATAAATAACAATACTAACAATAATACATAAATAAATAAATAAATAAACAAATACAAATAATAATAATAATAGAAAATAAAAAGAAAAATAGAAATAATAATAATAGTCATCATAATAATATGTACGCATAAATATACAGTTAAGTTCTATATTATAGTGATTTATAGTGCATATATCACAGTTATATCTATGTTGGCTTTTCAGGGGGTAGTGCCCTTTATCAACCAACCAACTAGGCAGTGAACGGCCTCAGTTTTGCTTTTGAGTTCATGCCTAGCAACCAGTGGGAGAGAAGCTCCAGCAGCCGGTTCAAATCGGAGACGCCAAACATCCACTGAATCTGTTGATTTTGAACGTTTGATCATGTTTGGCAATGTTGAACAGAAAATGACGATGAACCATGGGATTTGGGGGTTTTGAATTTTGAAACAACTTAAGTTGTTTGTTTTTGTGGACCTAAGGGTTCTGCAAACCGACAGTTCTTCAGTCCTATAGGGCGTTGCAGCAGGGGAGAAAACACCACCAAACGGCCCTACCAAACCACCGCAGAAATGCCAGGTTGGCATCCACAAAAAGTCACAACAAATCATGGCATCAGGGAGTTTGATCTTGAAGAGTCAGTCTGGTTTCAGTTCATCTTCAAGTTACCCAAGCTGAAGCAACCAAAAGTCTTCCACTCAACGTCAAAGATTCTCCCCATCCTCCCCACCATCCCCACCTCTGACTCCGCTTCCGGTGCCTCCGGGGCCTCATGGCGCTCCGCCCGTTCCGCCCGCTCCGCCCGTTCCGCCCGCTCGGGCGGATCCGGCAGCAGCCGCACCACCGGCTCCGTCGGTGGCGCCGGGGTCTCGGACAGGGCCGAGGCCACGGTGGCCGAGGTCACCGTGGAGCGCGGCGCCGCGGCCGAGGAGCGCAGCTTCGAGAGCCGTGTGAGACGCGTGCGGCGCTTGGCTTCGGCCAGTAGCCCCCGGCTGGCGGCCATGCGGACCTCGGAACGTTGGGGGCGGCTGGGTGTTTCATGGCGAGTCTGATGCACAAGGTTTTAAAATGTGCATGTTTCCATGGTGCTTGTATATGCGTATCATGGTATGGGTATATATATATTATACATATAATTATATATATAAATATGTGTGCACAAGTGCATTTTTGGCTGGTTATGAATTCACTAATTATGATTTATTATTATTCCACTTTATAGCAAAATAATGCAACAGGTTGCAACAGGTGATAAAAGTATATAAAAGTACTGAAGTACTCATCCAAGCTTGACCCAGGAGTTTGACCAACAAGATATCTTGCTGAGCCCCAGAATGTGGGTCTCTTTCAACTATCAATTTGCAGGGATGAAGCAGCCCAAGACATCCAAGGACATACCATGACATCAAACCCATGAGAAGTTGCACTCTAATGCCCCGCCATGGCACACAGTAGCGTCGAACCAAACGTCCCAAGTATGGGCAGGTTCGCTTGCGTCTTTCGACCACCGTCATAAGTCCTTAAGGATTTGTTGCTGACACCCAAAGGCTCGGGGGCAGATGATTCATCGATGATGCGTGGCTGACACATCGGTACTGTGAGATCGGGCCTTCTTAGAGCCTATGTCGTTGATGTTGCAACAAACACTGAGTGTGCAGTGCAGGAAACCGTTTTTTTACCCGCAAAGAAGGGGGTTCCTGTAAGATTACCTTCAATCAATTCGCGGAAACCTACTGACGTTCAATGTTACGTATCAATTTCACACATTCTCACAGTTTGTTTGCTCAAGGGGTCTTGGGAACCCAGAAGATTCAATTTGTTTCTATAGACTATGGGGGTGACCACGACAAAACTATATTCAGATATATCCAAAGCCAACTGCAACACTCATCTGCAAAATGCATATAAATCGCGAAATTTTGTTCGTGATGCGTCCGTGAACAACCATCTCTGCAAAACATGCGCCTTCCTCCGAACACTCTTAGCAATCCCGCTCAGTGGGTTCTTAAAATTGGGATGCTTCAAAGGAATTAGGTGCATTTTCTTTTACTTACCTTCTGGTAATCAAACGTGGCAATGGAAAATCCATGAAAATCCCCTTGAAATGTAGGTTCTGAAAATTCATGGGAAAATCATCTATGGGTGATTGGCAATTGCCACGTTTCATGGAAAGTAACTCGGATGACAACTTGGGGCTCCCATAAGAAACATCCGTCACCAGCTGCATGTAAGATGCCCTCCCGAGACAAGCACATCACCTCCACATAGGTCAAGGCAAAAGCATCAACTGGTCGAATCAAGCCTCAGACAACCCACTCGAAGCAAAGCCCAAGAAGCAAAGCCAACCCCAAAACCCCAAATACCATACTTCCAAAATCGCGGTCAACATGAGCATTTGGTGGTGCCAATTTATTTTTTGTCATGATTCAAGTAGAAATTCTACCAGCCACATGGGTATAGCAAACTCACGATATCTAAACCACAAAGATTTGGAGGGCTAGGCAGGACCCAACTAATTATATCTAGGTCTGAAATTACCGTAGATGCTACTGAAATATTGCTGAACATCCTGCCTCAACATCAACAGCAAACATCTTCCATTCAGTTCCTGGCATCTTGACAACAAAAAAAACTGGCGGAAAAAAGGACGCAATAACATTGCCATAACAATTACCCTCTGGTAATAACTATGGAAAATCACAATTTTTAATGGGAAAACTCACTATAAATGGCCATTTTCAATAGCCATGTTAAATTGCCATAACAATTAAACATCCCACACAAAAGCAAATGTCGTAAAACAGCATCAAGGATCTATGTTCGGGCTGTCCTGATTCCAGACAATTCTCCAACATATCAACTGTAACTTGAAAATCGAGATATGTCAAAGGACTGTCCTATCGAAACTTTCGATGCATCGTCAAATGATGTTTGCGTATGATTGTGTCCTACTCCTCCACTACTCTACACCACAAACATATCTTGCTTTTTGAAGTTCAAAGATTCAAAGAGTGTGGCTCGTCATACAACCACCCAAAAAAAATGAAAAGTAATTTGGCATTAATTTGGCGTACCACTATTTGATATTAGTCTATCCCCTAGTTTGCCCTCCAGCACATCAAAGGAGACCCAAGAAGCAGTCAATATTTAGTGGAAACGAATCTTCCAACCCCTTATTTGGCAGGGTCTATGTTGGTTGGGGAAGGACAACTCAATACTTCAAGCTCCACCGGAGAAGCAAACATATATCCTACAGTCCAGCAGCACTTTGATACTGGTTGGCTGGGAGGGCAGTAAATACAATTAATTGTCCTCTAGGAAGAATAGATGGGCCGGTTTGGTATACTAGTTATTTTCTACAATCAGCTAGCTATTGGTTGGTGAATGAGGCTAACCCTCTAATCAACCAAATCAACCAGTGGGAAAGCCATTCGCAATGGATCCAGCCCCATATTTCCTCAGAAGGTACTTGGATCAATAGTATCCCAAAAAAACCTCCCATAAATTAATCCAATCTATCATCTGGTTGGGAAATTCTGATTGTAGCTCCAACTGGCTCTACATGTTTGGTTGGGAATATGGATACCCCTACCGCTCCCAATTGCTCCCTCCCAACCACTGGATAGTTAACATTCCATACCAGTAGCATTCTAATACTCCGAATCAATATATATATATAATATATATATATAATATATATATATATATATAATTATATATATAATTATATATATATATATATTATTATATATATATATATATATATTATTATTATGTATATGTATTATATTATATATATATATTATATTCCATCCCACTATTAATATCCCATCAATACCGTCAATACCACCATTAATATCCCATTGACATCAACCATCCCATTTATAATCCTATTAATATAATTACCATGAATATCCCTTTATGAGAGCCAGATTAAAACTTTTATATAATCTCCAGATTTTCATCCCTTCCCAATATCAAACATCCCCCAATGGTACCTTGGCATTCCGTAGGGGATAAAAACACATAAAACACTTTTTTCTGGGCAAATTATAATATATCACTAACCTGAATTAAGGCCACTATTCACTTCAAGAAAGGTGCCACCCCTCCCCGGCCATTTTGGGATGATTTCCCTTATATTTGGGACATTTTTGGACCATAAAACGATCAAAAACAAGGCACTCAGGTCCGACAAGACGAAATCTTCTCCCCAAACGGTGCCATCGTGGCCGATGCGATTGTCCAGCGCCACAAGTCCTGGTGGTTTCCACCTGCCCTGCTTGAAACAATCAAAAACCGTGGGAAACTGGAAATGATGAGAACAAACCGTCACCTATAGACCTATAGCTATACTTATTATCTGTTTATGCAGTTATATATTTAAACCATTTCCAACAAATGTAACATGTATAACAACCTGGAAACACTTGTCTATCTCTTTTGGGGGTTGCTGTATGGGAAGATTTGCGCGAAACCAGAGACTGCTTCCCTTTTGAATCCAGGAAAGACAATCATGTGGCAAATCCAATGCCATCATATTCATCCTATTTGGGGAGGGTTCAATTCATATTTACTGACCATTGCGGATGGTTTATGGTTGTAGTATGGTTTTGGGCCTGGGATGGTTTACGGTCGTTTACCACATCAGGGGGAGTCCATGGAACCCGTCCTTTCGAAAGGATGAAGAGCACCTGGCTGCGGTGGTTAGATCGGATCGCCCATTTGGTGGTGCTCAACATAGCTATGTTCAAAGGTGCCAAAGGGGTAGTGTGTCCAATGAAATCCAATTCGAAACGAGAATGTATCAAAACATCTCTCAACTGCCTTTACTTTTCTCCGCACTTGCAGAAGACCTCCGGATCCCTTCTGTCCTCAATCCCATAGTTCCCCGGTTTTGTCTCCGATCCTATCTTCCCCTCATGACTTAGCAATTCTTAACCTCCGGCAAACAAACATGCCGAGATGGTGAATGGAAGTGTGATTCGGAAAATCATCGAACTAAATGGGTGATTGTCCAGTGCCATGCGTGATTACCAGAAGGTAGCATGAATTTATATACCCTCCAGCCAACCATCAGCAAACTACTATAATTAATTCACTATGGAAAACACCACCAGTTCTTGATCATTAATGGAAAGCCCATGGATTTCCCTAACTTTTTCTGTGTTTACTGGAGAAAATATATGCTGAATCCCCATGAATCCCCCCATCTGCCCGTCTCATCTCGCAACCGGGCCTGGACGTTTTCGAAGCTTTCTTGCTGTGCATAGGCCACACTTTTCAGCTCGCGGGAGATGTCGGCAATGCAGGCGTGGTAAGGCCCGATGTGGACCCCTTTGCCTTCCTAAGCCAAACAAATGGGCTGTGGGTGGCAAATTTTGGAACCCCTAAATCCCATACTTTTCAACATTTCCCAACTATAACATGGCCATGATGTCCATTTTGTGGTACTTTGAGACCAAACTCTAACGGAAACACTATGATTTAAAAACATAGGAATTGTAATATTCCAGTCCGGCGTGAGAGAAAAAGTGGATGCAACTGGCAACACCTTAGACCTTGACAAAAAAAATAGCTACTGTATATCATACACATAAGATCACATACGCGTATTGCATCTATAATGGATGAACTGCCTTCCATATTTTCGATACATCCCAAAGGTTCAACCCGAGTTGATCCGAGTAGGGCCCGACACATCTTCACATGAGATGAGCCTCTTGGAATCGTATCAACTTCATGAACTGCTGCAGAAAGCTCACCTGGCCAAGATGGGATGATGCTTTTGATTGATGAAGCTTGGAAAGTATGGGGAGTATACAGTATATATAATGTATGAAAACACATGAAAACACTGGAATCAGCCTGCCAGACTTGCCATGATGTGCATAATGTTGTTTTTGCATCTAGTTTCTGCCAAATAATTCAGCTTTTGAGACTCGAACTGATGACTCATAAAATTATCTTCTGTATTTCTGTAGAAGTCATGGACACTGTGCCCCTTACAGTTCAAACAAAACAGCATCAAATGGCCTTTTCGATCCAAGGCAGGTGCAAAGCTGTGCACACCTGGCACAATGGTGCGATGGCGGGGTTCTAGATCTGCAATTTTCAAATGGAACGATTCTTTTTAAGTCACTCATTATTGGGGTCAACTAAGCCTTACCCTGATAGAAGCGCCGGAAGAGTGGGGAACTTTTGAACCCACATTCAACAAACTCCCTCTCAAGGAATTCTTGGCATGGGCCTTTGACCATGCCACAAAAAATCGTCTAAAAGACCAGAAACTACAACAGCCTATGTGGCCAAAAAATGCCAAAAGGTCTTAGCTACTGACCTACGAAATCTGTTCCCCAGATCCACCGGAAATTCGATGAGCCAGGCCTCGGATTGCAATTGAGGGCTCATCTCCTGCGAAAATCCGAAATGATCCAAACCATGTGGCACGTCCAAACTTTAGTTGAATTCTGGATTTCTGGGAAGTGGTGGATTTCCAGTGATGTTGATTGATGTCGATTCCTGGTTTTTATCTACCTCCAGCAGCCTCCAAAAAATATCATGATATATCATGATGCAACAAAACAGAGCCAGGCCACTAACAGCCAAATGCCGGGCTGTCCTTCAGGAGCTCTTGCTGCGTCAAATAAAAGGCCTGGTAGCGGTTCTGCAGGAAAAAACTCCGAAGTCTCAAGCGTAAAGCCTTTGGCAAATCTTGGTGGTCCATCATGGCATTCAGCTGGTGCATGCCTCAGGGTGAGCATGATCTCATCTCCCGAAGATTGCCATGTGTATATCACTACTATTCTTACTATTAAATATTGTTACATATTGTTACTAAGCTAAACAATATTACAATCATCATACATTTATTCTCAAAATATGGGACCCCAAAATATCCCAAATTGCATAGATGCACTATTAAACAGGATTTCGAAGTGGGATGAAGGAGGTATTTAGTTTTCTGCGGTGAGCCATCCAAATCATGCCCGTTGCCAACGCTCCTGACTGCAACTTAATTAGTCTAACAACATCGAACAACTTCGTCTTAACGTGCGCCGTGCCAGGTCGGAAAAAAGAGCTGTGTATTGATTGTTCTCACAAGGATGTAATAGGTATATCTATTAAATATTAGTGGATCAAAACCCCCTGATTTTGCCGAGTTCACAGTGTCCCCGGCAAAACTTGACCGAGTCTCGTTTGCGGAACCTCTGGCTGTCGATGCTCATCTCGGTGACAATGCCACAGACCTCACCTCATAGCAAGGGGAGCACAAAGAAATCAACAATTTGTTGATCAATAAAAAATATAAAATAATAAAAATAACCACCAGACTTTGTGAATATGATATATGTGCAGAATTTGGGCTCCAAAATTCCCATAACACGTCTAAATACGTCTCAATGCTCTTTGCAACCTAGGCTAAGTTGGATCCGGTCTATCCATGTCTATCCGGTGACACAGCCCCCATCGGGTCCAGTAGCCGAGAACGTACGCCCAACACAAGCCAGCAGTCAAGATCATCATGGTGCACACCGTGCGTTCCGTCATGTTCTTGGGCCCCAGATCACCATATCCCACTGAGGTCATCGTGTAGCTGCAGAAGTAAAACCTAGGCACCAACAAATGCCGGGGACTAAGGGGACACAAGATATGACCAAGATATGTATACATCACGGTATCGATGGTATAACGCATGACAATTTCTATATATCTATACCTATATATATAATTTACCTCTGTGGTACACACATGTTTTTAAATGAATATATATATATATAGTATAATTTCAATTACATACATGTCTGCGCACGTACATATATATAGCATATGAGTGACCATGATGGCAGAGTTCTGGCGTGTAAACTTCCCAAAATGGCAGAGTTCCATGATCCAAAAATGAAACACCTGGAGGTGGTGCAACGGGTTCCAGAGGAGTCTCCAATCCAATCACAGCTCGAGTCTGCCCTTACCGGGTTTTCTGGGACCTAATGAGTCATGATTCTTCACATTGTGGGGAGTTCTTCGCCCTTCCTCACAATCCTCACAAGAAGCAATCACAAGAACAAGGTTTTTAAGTTTTAAACAAATACACCGGTGGAGTCGGTGGAGCGGTTGTTTAATAGGGATGCCTGGCTGATGCATAATGATAATCCCCATTATGTGGGGCAGTAGAAGACCCAAACTGCTCGTCAACTGGTCACCGAAGATCTGCCAAAGTGCGCAGACAAATAGATGTAGACATTCGAAATCCTGCAGGAATCTTGGCACCGGGAAAGAGCATCCCCCCACCAAATGGCCAAGGGCTCTGCTTTACTGCAATGAAAAAAAACGGGTCAGTCAGCTAAATTTTGTCCCTGTAACCCCAAATCATCGGAAATTTCTGCGTTATTCCAGTTTGCTTCTATTGAGACTGAGATTACGCCTGGAACGCGACCGTCACTCACAGGCTATAAACCTATTGGCAGCACCACAATGCTACAACATACTTCAAGGTTACTTACAGTACTTTCATCAATAATAGACTAGAAGGGGTCAAAAACATATCCGAGTAGAGGTTGAAGTATCTATGGTTCCCATTTCAGGGATTTTCAGGGTACTCAAGAATTTGGCCGAAGAAACCATGAGTTTCTAACTTGAGGCAAGCATCTGATTCTGATTCACTTGGTCCGAATCTCTGATACCATCGATCCACTTGGGGGACCTCAGATGACGACATGAATGTCAAGATTCAGTTTCTTATCAAGCGAATAGATCTAACAATTTCCCAATGCAGGCATTGCCTGGATATCCTGGATCAAACAACCTAGTGAGATATTGAGATGATGGCTATTACCCTATGATGTATGATCACAATGTACAAGCCATTCTGTCAGTCACGATGTGGATTCAAGGAACCCAAGGATCTAAGGATCAAAAGGGATACTAACCCATCATTAACCAACCCATCCTGGATAATGAGGATAATGATAGCAACACCGAGGAATGGGACCCAAGATTGAAGAAATCGATACCAGCAAGGCTGGTAGAAATAGAATGCTGTGACACATCCGTTTCGGCACGTGCACGCAAGCGCGCATATATATATATATATATATATAACCCAACTGGGAATGGCATACTTTTCTATTCAAAGGGAAGGAACTGTCAGACCTGTCCCTCCAAAAAAAGTTGTGTGTGCCAGGGATTGCCAAGAAACTGTAAATTGTTTTTTTTTACATATTTGTTTTTTAATCGATGCATAGCGGTTGTTTCCTCCCCACGTACATCCAATTAAAAGTTTGCTCACCTAGAGTGGAAGGCTTCCAGAAGACTAATTAAGCTGGAACGGGCTTGAAACATGCATCTCCCTTCAAAATGGCTTTGTTTTTTCAATTTTTGTTGGTGAATCATCATCGGCAAGGACTGACAGGAAAACAAAACATGTAAAACATCACTTTGAAACATGTTGAACCCCCCCGGCACATCCAAAAAAAAACATTAAAAAACAAACTTTGTTGCAACTCCTGGATCTACCATGGACGTTTGCGAAAAAAAACAAAACACGACCGAAACCAGGTCGCTGATCGTCCGACAGCTGGAGGGTGAGGGCCCACAGGCACGCCAGCCAGTGACACACAAGTCCCAGGACCTGAGGAGAGAAACGCTGCGAGACTCCGAGACCCTGGGTGCAGTGGGATAGCCTCAAAAAAAAAAACGAAGATAGCTATGGACCCATTTAATTCTAGTTGATTTATAGATGATTTATCTACTAAAACCTGGGGATGTACGTACCTTTTTTTCCATATTTGACAGATATGTTAGACTACCAGAGGCTAAAAACCCTGAAATCTTTACTATAGCATCCCCCAAACAAACTAAGCGACGTGTGCTGTGGACTCCCCACAAAATTACTTTACTTCGTGTGATCCCCACCATGACATTTATACATTTTGTTACTGGCAAATCTTCTGGCATTCTATCTGACATATTTTCTGGCATTCGATCTGGCATTCTATCTGGCATA
>Ga0126342_10013222_pt1 | contig 14655 bp, 8 predicted proteins | sample Cyp1metagenome_FD_92528 | JGI IMG/M metagenome (GOLD analysis project Ga0126342, IMG submission 92528) | Coral microbial communities from Lord Howe Island, Old Settlement Bay, Australia - Cyphastrea 1 metagenome | ecosystem: Host-associated > Invertebrates > Cnidaria > Coral ... | reverse complement strand
AATCATCCAATAATCACCCAATAAGCATCCAATAAGCATCCAATAATCATCCAATAATCACCCAATCTTCATCCAATCTTCACCCAATCTTCATCCAATAATCATCCAATAATCACCCAATAATCATCCAATAAGTATCCAATAATCATCCAATAATCATCCAATAATCACCCAATCTTCATCCAATCTTCACCCAATAATCACCCAATAATCACCCAATAATCACCCAATAATCATCCAATAAGCATCCAATAATCATCCAATAATCACCCAATAAGCATCCAATAAGCATCCAATAATCATCCAATAATCACCCAATCTTCATCCAATCTTCACCCAATCTTCATCCAATAATTATCCAATAATCATCCAATAATCACCCAATAACCACCCAATAAGCATCCAATAATCATCCAATAAGCATCCAATAATCATCCAATCTTCATCCAATCTTCACCCAATCTTCATCCAATAATCATCCAATCTTCATCCAATCTTCACCCAATCTTCATCCAATAATCATCCAATAATCACCCAATAAGCATCCAATAAGCATCCAATAATCATCCAATCTTCATCCAATCTTCATCCAATCTTCATCCAATAATCATCCAATCTTCATCCAATCTTCACCCAATATTCATCCAATAATCATCCAATAATCACCCAATAAGCATCCAATAATCACCCAATCTTCATCCAATCTTCACCCAATCTTCATCCAATAATCATCCAATAATCACCCAATAATCATCCAATAAGCATCCAATAATCATCCAATAATCATCCAATAATCACCCAATCTTCATCCAATCTTCACCCAATAATCATCCAATAATCATCCAATAATCACCCAATAATCATCCAATAAGCATCCAATAATCATCCAATAATCACCCAATAATCATCCAATAAGCATCCAAAAATCACCCAATAATCACCCAATAATCACCCAATAATCACCCAATAATCATCCAATAATCACCCAATAAGCATCCAATAAGCATCCAATAATCATCCAATAAGCATCCAATAATCATCCAATAATCATCCAATAATCACCCAATCTTCATCCAATCTTCACCCAATAATCATCCAATAATCATCCAATAATCACCCAATAAGCATCCAATAATCATCCAATAATCACCCAATAATCATCCAATAAGCATCCAATAATCACCCAATAATCACCCAATCTTCATCCAATAATCATCCAATAATCATCCAATAATCCACCCAATAATCATCCAATAAGCATCCAATAATCACCCAATAATCACCCAATAATCACCCAATAATCACTCAATAATCACCCAATAATCTTCATCCAATCTTCATCCAATAATCATCTTGAACTACAATTCCAATGATTATTGGAATGATTATTATTCAACTGGTAAGGTGATTGGATTATTGTATTATTCTTGATGATTATTGATGATTGAGGATTATCTTGACATACAATTCCAATGCTTGACTGCTTGGTGCTGTGTTTTTCGAAGATCCGCCAGGAAATTGAAGCTGTCACCGCAGCACTTAGAGATGGCTGGCTAGCACCTGGCCCACGTGCGGGGGCCAAACAAATCGATTTAAAAAGCTGGGGAAAAGGTGGTTCATTGTAGGTTGAACCAGAAAAGATGGTCGTTTAACCAAGCAAAATGGTGGCGTAATCACCAAAGAATGATCGTTTCACCAGGCAAAATGGTGATTTCAACCAATGAAATGATGGTTCAAGCAGTATAAATGTTGCTGGAACCAATAAAGTTGCGGTTTAAACACGAAAGACGTTGGGGATTAACATGGTGCTTCATCCCAGAAATCGTGGGTTGGTTCACCTCACGACCCAGCAGGTTTGCTCAACGAGTTCAGACTGTGAGTTTCACCTAAGGCCTATCCAGAAATGGTGGTTTATAACATTTTATAACCCCAACTAAATCCCATGAAATATCCAGGTTGCATAGTTCAATACTCTTATTTGATCTTATTTGCCAATGTTTGCTAATTTGATGGGAATGTTTACTACTCAACCAAAGATTACATTTCTGTGCAAGATTTCTATAGGACTGGCCATAGTGTGACTATGGCTCCCCTGTCCCCGGGGTATGCGATTGGTAGGCAGGATCATCTGTCCCGATTGGAATAGCTACTTTTTTGGGTGGCTTCGGCCAGGGTATACCACATTTTCAGGCAAACCCATGTTTGTTTAAGGGGGAAATCTACAGGAAACCATAGATTTGTCCATTAAGATCATGGGATTTTCCGGTTAAATTTTTCCCTTAAACTAATCCATTGACATATGCTTCAACCAGCCAACACAACATATCCAAACATATAATATGTCGTCCCGTTTCCCAGCTACCATGAACCGAACTGAGGTTACGACTCCCTAGTCCTGACTGAAACCATGGCATACACAGCTCCAGCTCCCTAAATTGGTATGGCTGGAAATTTGAGATCCAGAACACATCACGGTTTCGGAATGTTTTGGGATGTTTTGAGTGTTTTGTTTTTATCAACCATTTGGGGTTCCCACAACGGATCAAAAGTTCTCATCAAGTCTCCCAAAATCTGAGGCACCGATGAGTTCGAAGCCAAAGTCTGCGAACTCTTTGGTGCCTCTCAGCGGGGTGGTGGTGCCATGGGATGATCATATCGCCATCGTGGTAGCGATAGTGACTGCTCCAACGTTGATCACTATGTATTTGTCCCCATCGTTGTTAAAAAATCACCATTTCAATCTCAAAGCCTTGTCCAATCCCCCCTGAGCGACGTGCATTCCAACCTATCACTGATCACCCTTTCACAAAAAGTCCACGTCCACCTGGCTGCGGGGTTTAATCTAGCGGTTTCAACATTGTTCAACCATAGAACTGGGAGATGTTTTTTTTAATGGTGATCCCAACCACTGAGCGTTTTTTTCAGAGTTGAAGCCATTTTTCAGAGGGTGAACTCGCAACTCGTTTTCCCTCCCATCTCGAGAGATCACGGAGATCACGACTCGCAAGGCAAACGCCACGGCATCATGGTGAACTCAGGCAGTTCTGACGCTTGGCGACAAATTCTCCGAATTCCAAATCCCCGGTCAATGAGACACATACCCTCTGGTAATTTGTTACATAGCTATTGAAAATGGCCCAGTCGAAATAGTGGATTTTCCCATTCATAGCATGGTGATTTTCCCATCAGTTACGTAAACGTTTACCAGAGGGTAACAAGAAGCGATTGGTCCCAGGCATCAACATCCCCATGTCCGAAAAGTCGGACATGGTTGGTTGGACTCGCAACGTTTATTGGTTGGGTCACTGTTTTGGTTGGGTAAACTCCAATTTTTGTAGTTTGTATTAGTTACCCTCTGGTAATTTGACGTAGCTATGGAAAATCACCATTTTTAATGGGAAAATCCACTATTAATGGTCATTTTCAATAGCTACGTTAAATTACCAGAGGGTAGTCAAATCTTGTTCACAAAACTGTCATTAATATGTTTAACTAATTAATACTAATTAAGATAAATGAACAAGATTTGACGAATTAACCCATATTCATATTAATTCTTAATTTGTCATGTTCAACATGTCCAACACCCATATTAATGATATTAAACATATTAAACTCAGTATCAAACTGTCATTAATACCCAAACGAACATTAAGACATTCGTATTTTCCCATGTTCACCAGCCATGTTTGCTGAACTCCCGAGCCGTCCCGGCTCAGGGCAACATCATTGGCTTAGCCGCGTTAGGACTGCATCGAGGTGAGCTGCGCATAGCTGCGGGCGATTCAATGCTATTCATATATTCCCTACAAGGTGGTGCCCCATAGTTAGCTAACTTGGTTTATAACTCCAATAACTATGGTTTATAGGTGATATATCTATAGTTAATGGGATTATAAACCAACTTATAACTGGGTTTGTCTGAAAATGTCGTGTACCCCTTTTTACCCAATGGTTTTGCTGATCATTATCCCGTTTTTAAATGGCTATTTCATTGGGAATATACATGAATATACCCTATTTTCAGACAAACCCATATTCCTTTTGAAACTTATGAATGTCAACCCTGGATTAATGTCACCCAAAAAACAGCTGTGACTAATTGGGAGGGTACCATTTATATTTCTGTATCAGATGAAATGACGGAGGAGTACCACCCCTTTTTTTCACAAACCATGGAAGAGGTCTCATCCGGGGTTGACATTAAACCACATATCTGGGTAAATTTCATCACGACCGAACCCTGTTCTCCCTCACTGGGGAATCATGGTTTTGGTTAAGGGAAATCATCCCCATAGCTGGCCGAACTATTCAGGTGAGTGAAATATGTTTAAATTTACACAGATATTGCACCTATCACATTTATGATGGATTTATGATGATTTTATTATTAAATTTACCCAGACATCTGGTTTTTATGGTGCTGTTCCTCAGATTCAACGGATTCCATCAAGATGTCACTTGCAGCGAAAAAAAAGGGCGTTTTGACTTGAAGAAAATGATGCCCGGCGATGGAACACATGGATATTTAATTGTATTTAATTGGCAATGGGAATTTGTCCTATCTATCCGAATTTATACATTTTATCCCTATTTGGATTGGAAAATTGGGTATTTTGGCCTACTATTGCCATTCAAAGTTCACCAGGTGATGGAATTCGGACTGACCCAAGTGACAGTTGACCTGACTCCCACATCCCCCGTACTGTCCATAGGATATGTCAGAAACAATGAACATCTCGGAAGTGCCAAGAACCCCAGTTCTGACACAGCAACACAAGTGGCACGAAAATGCACGAAAGATGCAATCTAAGCATTACTCAAAGGATCATGCCAGTGACAAATTGGTTAGCAACTGGGCCTATAATCCTGGTTGGTGGTTTCAAACATGTTTTATTTTCCATAATATATGGGAAGAATCATCCCAACTGACGAACTCATATTTTTCAGAGGGGTAGGCTCAAGCACCAACCAGATATTTTCATGTCAACCCTATTAAAAATGTGGATTTTCCAGTTCGCTACCGTTAAATAACCAGAGGCTATATCTCAGCTTGGGGGACTTGTCATGGCCATTGAATGTGGCATCCCCCGGCCAGACATGGCCAGACATCCTCATGGGAAATCTGCAGTAAGTTGTAGAGAAACCAACAGAATGTGTTGTATTCAATGGGAGATCTTCAGGATACTAAATTGGAGGTACCTACCATATATAAGGCCTATGTAAGGCCTATGTAAGGGAATATCCCCACAAATATGGCCAAAAATATGGTACAGTACCTCCATTTTAGGATCCTGAAATTCCCATTGAACAGAATGTGTTGTATTGTTGATAACTTATAACCATCATTACAAACCAGTATTGCCCTCTGGTAACCTGGTAAACTAACATAACTATGGAAAATAATTGTTTTTAGTGGGTAAATCAACTATAAATGGCCATTTTCAATAGCTATGTTTGTTTACCAGAGGGTAACCAGTAGATGATGATTAATAAATAATGATGTCTAATAAATACTGATGGTTGTAATTTGTATCGTTGATACTTCTAATGATTGATGATACATAGAATCCTACATAGAATCAACCCCCAAATTATGATATGATATAATGGAATTAGAATGACGAATCCCATCCCCCTAATATTAAACACCCCCATTGTATGGTTCCAATGGAATGTCGAAATTCAAAACATGAAACCATGGTTTCTAAGAAGGTGTTTAATATCAGGGGGATGGGATTATTATGAGGTGTTGACGTGTAGTGACGAAGGGGATGGAATCCATTGAACTAATTGGAGCTATGTGGTTCGTAGCAACCATTCCGTGGCATGCTATTCATCAAAGATATTATTGTTAGTGATTTTAAAGGCTTTCCGACCCAACGATAAACAGCCGCCCAAAAAGAAACTGGTTTGAATATTCAATCTGTTCAAGATAGAAAAGCTAAAATTGGTACTGCTTTACAGTAGTAGGTGTTTTTACCTTCTGATACAAACAAAATATCTAACACAGATCTATGGTATAGTTGGTTGGTTAAAGTAGATGATACATCTCCGTTAAAAAATGGTGGTTTTCCATCGCCATGTTCGATCGCCCTATACGGCGTGTCGTCCGGCAGGAGATGAAGTCATCACACCGGCATGTTGGGCGGCTCAGAGATCCCCAAGGGGGGAGGAAGTCGGAAAAAATGGTCGGGTCGTTTACCGAAAAAGGTTGGGAAGAAGTCAAAAACGAGCCGCTGTTTTGGCATCATCCATGAACCGAAATCCCACCAATCACCAAGTAATAGCATCTGGTTATGACATTCACAGTTAGCCATGGAAAATCACCATGCTATTAATAGGTAAATAGGTAAACCCAGGTAAACCATCTATTTCTATGGGCTATATTTTCCATGGCTATGTTAGTCATAACCAGGGGGTATCTCCAAAAGAAATGGAATTACGTTCTGGGTTTTGAGCACTGTTTAGTGCTCACACAAGTGTTCTCTTGGAATCAAGGGACCTTGCTGCGAAAGGATTGCGATGAGTTTATCCCCTGCGGATGCGCTTAGCATCAACCTTCTCAAAGCATCCCACTTTCGACAGTGATGGATCTTGTGCTTCCTTTAGAGGAACCTTGGCATGTTTAAAAAGAACCTTGCTCATGAATGTCATCACTTGTGGAAATAGTACAGACCAGCTCAAGTGTTGGCACATTGTGACATGTCATATTGGTTGTTCCTGTCCTTTGTGCAATGTTCACTTCATGAAACTCTGCAAATTCTGCTGATGAGAAACAGTTTGGCTGAATCCATCAGAATTTTGCTTGTTACATCCAAATGTTTGCTGGAATCCCAATCTTTGCTGGTTTCATCCTAAGTTTTGCTGAAAAAAAATGGATGGTCAACTCGCCAACTCGTTTTTTTTCTCAGCACTGTTGGCGGGTTGAAACACCAATGTTCCATTGTATTTGATGGTTGTACATCATAAGCCATTTTTCCCAAGTAGACTTAGTAAAGCTCCATTTGCGTATATGTGTGCCGTGGCGTACATGGCCCATATTTGGGGGGTGGTCATTAATCCGTTACCAAGGATCTACAAATATATATATATATATACTGTATATATATATATAGCCGCTAGAGGATTCCCATCATAGGATGGATGGCCATGCCAGATGTTTTTCTTTTGACCGTGGCACATTTAGGTTTATTTGGAGAACAACTTGATTTAAACGAGAAACAGGTAAATTGCTACAGTAGATACCCATTATATATATAATTATATATAAACCCATTGTATGAATTTTATTCATGTTATATCCATGATTTTATATACATATCCATGATTTTATATACATATCCATTGTATAATCCATATACCCATTACATGATATAACATGAATAATAACATGATTTTATCCCCACAGAAAAACAGCCGATGTTTTTTTCGGCCGGCCATCCGCATCAGGCACCTTCGCGACGTGTATTGCACCCTTGGAACAGCTGGGGCCAGGAAAGCCCAGTGGTTTGAGCGCGGTTGGTGGGAAAACCGTGGGGAAAAGGGTGGAACTATATGGAAAAACCTGGAGAAAACACATCAAAAAGTAGGTTGAAAACCATGAAAAATTATGTTTAACTATGTTTTAATTGATTTAGAACTGGGAGAAATATATATGGATTAAAACCTATGGATTCAATGTTTTGGGGGGGTTCACATCTATCACTACCAGCTGGGGTGAACTGCAGGGTATCTGGGGGCCCATAGCCATATAACATGTTACGACCATCAATATGTGTGGCTTAACTGGTTTGTAGTAGCAATCAATGGTTTGAATGGTCTTAAATTTGACCAGCAAAAATCGTTGAACTAACCCTTGAATGTTTGGTTTCTCCGTACATACATACGTTGCATTGCATTGCATTACATCACACTACAATACATTGCATACGATGACATTCCGCTAGGCTACGTTACATGACGAGACATACATATCAGCTGGATCTGTTAAAAAATGCCGCGTAAAAACACATGAAAAGAAAACAATCTGGGAGAGTGATTGCAGGAACACCAGATCTGAACGCCAGATCTCTACAGCCGAGGTAGAAAAAGTATATAAACACCTTCAAAAAACCTTGAAAAAACTGTTTTGTAAGATATTGTGACCATCTAAAAGTCGAGAATGCTGTCCAAACTCTGTGTGATTCGTGGGGAAAACCATGAAATCCCGTCAATGTCCATGAAATCACCATGAAATCACCATTAAATCCTATAAAATCCCATGAAATTCCAGAAAATCCCCAGTAAAATCCCATCAACATAGATCACCATTCACCAAGTAAAACGCGCCATAGGTTGACGCCAGTCTTTGTGGATGTGGTCCCCAACCGATACGTCCCGACGGTGGCGTCTTGGTTTTACCATGAAAACCTGGAGATTGAAACATGATTCCTGGGTTTAATGATAGTTTATTGGGACTTAATGGATTGGGAATTCGGAAGAATAATCCCAACTGACCAACTCATATTTTTCAGAAGGGTAGGCTCAACCACCAACCAGTAAAGGATGATTTAATGAGATTTTAATGAGATTTCATGGGCGTTTAGAACCTGCTGAGTCAATGATGACAATCATCGTGGCTTCCAAGTCGCCACGAAAATCGACGGATGGGAATCTGGTCCAAGGATTTAAGCAACAAAAACAAGGGGATATGGTGATATCCCACGGAATTCCCCAACAATGTGTCTTTTTTGGTGACTGAAAATAGACCACAAAATGGGGTCCCCAACCCCCATTTATAGCCATCTTGATAGGAAAATGATGATTAAATAGTGGATTTTGGTGGTATCCAATTTTCAGGTACCACACCCACATTGCGGAGTGAACCAGCTAGAAGCTGGAACACGACTTGTGATTTCTGCTAGTAGATTAAATTAATGTGTGTTTGTGGTACGTGGGGATACCTAAAGAGGCTGAAAATTCAGGATTTTAGGGTTGTACCATAAAAAGACTGTTGAACAACAGTGGTTTTGGTGGCTTGATCTTCGTCAGTTTTGAGCAAGGAAGGTCACTACATAGACATATTCAAGAGATAGAGTCCTTGAAAGGGGGATCTAACTTTAGCGCTCTAGCTGAGATTCTCTCCGACACAAAGCTGCATAGACAGCGCTATAGACACAAAATAGTACCCTCTGGTTATTTAACAGTTTGCCATGGTATAGTTGGCCCATTTATAGATGGTTTACCATGGTTTACCTATTAAAAATGGTGATTTTCGATGGCAAACTGTTAGTCATAACCAGATGGTAAATCACCAGCAACGGTGGGAAGACCTGCCAGAATCAGCTCCTAGATCAGCCAGTTGGAGACGGCGGATAAACCGCACCACACCATTCCCCATCGATCCAGCTGTACAACTTGGCAGGGTTTTTAGAATTTGATGGGGAAATAATGTGAAATGGTTTTGGACTATTGGATTCGTATTTTTAATTACTGTAGTATTTTCCCAACCACCCAACTTGATATTTCACATTATTTGTAATTAGCATTTTCTTTCCCAACTAATGTGAAAAATTGGTCAAATAATGTTCAAATAATGTCCAAACTAATTTCAAAATTTTTGGAATTTTCTTTCCCAACCACCCAACAAGGAAAATTGGTCAAATAATGTGAAATAGCACGAAATAGCTCGCGGCTTATGAGGTGATGGTTTTGTGAAATAGGCACTTTTGAATGTTGCCGATCCCAGAAGTATGATAAAGTTCCGGAGTACAAAGGGAGGTAAGGCACCGGTTTATGCTCCTACCCTTGTGTCGCCTGAGCATGAGGTTACACGGGACTTTTGTGTTGTTTGAGACCCTGTTCTGTTGGGGAGCTTGGGCATCAAGACGCCCAAGTTGCAATTCCGAACGGGATCAAAAGACAGCTTCAGGACCTACCATTACCGGCATGTCGGCAGCTCGTACAAGTTGTGCGGAGCGTTTGGTTCGCTTTCTGGACCTATGCCGGGGTTCATGGGAGTTTCCACACACTCCGTGGCCCATGCCTGGTGATTCCGGCTCCGTCCTGCTTGCGGGCGACGGAGAGCTGGTGGGCATGAGGGTAGGAGTTCTGGAGCAGGTTGGCACGTACCACCCAGTAGCGATCAACAGCCGCCAGCTTTTGGCATGGATGCTTAAGCATGACATGCTTAACAAACGAAAGGGTGGTTTCCTGGGAAGTGAGAAGCTTGATGGGTTTGCAGCTAAGGCATCAAGTGAACAATTGCTCCCCTGCTCACGACGAGCGCCCTTTTTTTTTGCCATACAATGGCTCATTATAGTTCTGTCCAAGATAAGCACTCAATTCGTGTGACTCTGCGGAAGTGAACAATTGGAAAGGTTCTTCAAATGCACCAGGAACTATGCAGAGGCCGATTCATCGGCTGGGGCTAGCAATGCTCAGGAATCCGAAGACTTCCTGGATGAGTACCCAGAGGACTGGGAGGATGACTATGAGCGTTACTTCCATGGCAAGGACAAGGTCTGGAGTTTACCACATTCTACATATAACTTCCTGGTTTCACCATGACCTCGAATTTTGGGGCTCCCAGCGCCTAAGGACATGGTGTTGGCAGCAATCACCCCAAAGACTAGGCGGGACCGAAGCCAGTGGTGCCATGGCACCGGTGCAACTTGCAACTGCATCTGTTGGGGTTGAACAATACTGTCATCTGGTTGGTGGTGACTGGAATCATGGGATCATTGGCAAAATCATTGGCAAAATATATGGGAAACAATAGGATCTTACAGGATCTTAGTAGGATGCTAGGTGAGACATATCATGGCTGGTTGGTGGTGACTGGAACATTTGGATTATTTTTCCATTCAGTTGGGAATGGAATGTCATCATCCCAACTGACTTTCACTCTATCATTTTTCGGAGGGGTAGCTATACCACCAACCAGAATATTATTAGCCATCATTAACCATATAATAACCATATATTAACCATATATTAACCATTATTATACCATCAACCAGTCATGTTTTGTATGGTTTTGACATGTTTAACGATTGGCGTGTTGAAAAAGCGAATGGGAGGGGAAAAATGAGGTCTGCAGAGTTCGCACCTGGAGGTATGACCTCCAGGTCATACCATGATGTTTGGTCAAAACGGTGTTGGAGGGTTTGCTATGGAAATCTTCAAAGAAAAAGATTGAGCATCATGTTTTATCATGTTTTATTACCCTCTGGTAAACGTTGACATAACTCATGGGAAAGATCCACCATGCTATTAATGGGAAAACCCACTATTTCTATGGCCATTTTCAATAGCTATTTTGACATAGCCAGAGGGTAACTATGAATTCTCCAGATCATGTTTTGCATCGCCATGTTTCCTGTAAACCTCCATGTTTTGATGTCGTCGTGGTTTTTGTTCCAGATTTGCAGCATCCACCTGCTGGATCAAAAAGCAACTCCAGATTTGCCAGAATTGGTTGGATTTCTTTTTGTTGTTTAGTACTTGGTGGTTCATCCCACGAATCCTAAGTAGGTTAGTTCACCCCAGTTATAAATGGATTAACCCGCTCCTTATCCCACTTGTTTAGTAAACAGCGATAGTTCATTAATGTTCATGATATTTCATGGCGAAATCTCTCCAAAAACCGCCGGCAGGTGCATTTTGATCCCAAACTTAGCAGGGAGTAAGATCGACTGGGCGGAGCATCTTGGATGCAACTTTTCACTGATCCCGGCGGTCATGTTTCGCCCCCAAAAAGGTCGATAAAATCCTCCGAAAATCGTCTGGTTGGTGACTGGAACATGAATGGATGATGACTTTCCATTCAGTTGGGAATGGAATGTCATCATCCTCATCATCCCAACTGACGAACTCACTCCATCATTTTTCAGAGGGGTAGGTGGCGAAAAACCACCAGATAGTGGTCAATCACTGGGAGTTTCTCTTCGTCCCTAAGATCTCATGGTGGGATACTGAGCCCTTTTTCAGAGACGCCTATTTGTGGGTATGGCTCATTTTTTTAGCCCACAAAAATGGATTGCATACTATTAGATACCAACTGGTTGGTGGTGACTGGAACGTGTTTTTTATTTTTCCATTCAGTTGGGAATGGAATAATCATCCCAACTGACGAACTCATATTTTTCAGAGGGGTTGAAACCATCAACCAGCCAATAATGACCAATAAATTGTGGGCCAATGGCAAGTCAATTGGTACCCTGATTTGTGAGCATTAGCCATACTACCGATTGCAAGCGCCATTGGTTGTGGGTTCAATTCCTATTGAGCAGTGTAAAAACAAATCACTATCTATTTCTTCCACTGACTACCATGTGTATTGCTCGAAATCACCATTTTTGGGGGTAAACCCCCATGCTGATGGTTAAAATCCAAATGTGCGGCTGTCCAATCCATCAATGGGAATTTCAGGATCCTAAAATGGAGGTACTGTACCATATAAGGCCATATTTTGCGGTGATATTCACTTACATAGGCCTAAAAAATAGACCAAAAATATATGGTAGGTACCTCCAATCAATCGGATCCTGAAGATCTCCCATTGAATCCATGGTACCCCCAAATGATCCACTGTTATCTTCAATGGCTAGGAGCCTAAAGCCCCCCAATGAAACGATCTTCTGGGATGAAGATCCATAGCTAACCTCTGGTTATGACTAACAGTTTGCCATGGTATAGTTGGCCCATTTTTAATAGGTAAACCATCTATAAATCGGCCAACTATACCATGGCAAACTGTTAGTCATAACCAGAGGGTAACAGAAAATAAATCTGGCTAAATTAACCAGCAAGAATGAGGATTTACTGGAACTTAATGGCGTTTAATGGAATTTAAATGGAATGAAAATTGAATGAACATTGAATCTGGTGAAATAAAAAGCGCGCGTTGTGACCTCACTGGAATCATGGTGAATGTAAGTATAGGGGAATTATCACATAGCCAAACTTTTCAAGATAGTGTAGTATTATGTCGTACTATCATGAATTATTATCATTACCATCTGGTAACTATCGATAGTAAATCCCAAATTATTCTCATTTGCCCAGATGACCATCGATTTTGATGTGAGAACCAGGACCAAGATCTTGATATGGGTATGGGTCAATACCTATAGATACATTTTTAGTGGGATGAACATCTATTTACCAGCTATTTGAAGGTTCACTAGGTACCAGGGTTTTGACCCATAGCCATATGGAAGCGGTTGCTGTCTCTCAACCCACCGGGAAGAAGTATTCCACCTGTGGACTCCCATGGAGGGGGTCGATAGAAGATGATCACCAAATAGGATGGTTGAATCCCAAAGATTGGCCAAAAAAACCTATGTCAGACCATATTTTGGGGATATATCCCCTAAAAAATAGGCCTCAAAAAAATAGGCCAAAAATAGATGGTATGTAGGTACCTCCAATTTTTCAACCGGTTCCTTCCTGACATGGCTATTGATGGCATCCCCAACCTTGGATGGCTACTAATCCTGGAGAGTTTCTGTACCTATTTTTTCTATGGAAAATACGGTCATCTGGGTTGCTGGTTATCTATGTTATTGTCCATGAATAGAAACAACATTCCAATAACGAATCTTTCCTATAAATAGAAACTCATTTTGTCATCTTTTATGGAAAGTAACAAGTAACATAATAGATAACCTGCTGAAGATGATAATTTTGTTGTGGACTGCCAAAGGTTGAGCATGATAAATCCATCGAACGATAGATATAATATCCATTTTAAATCCTAGTTATTAAAGCAACTACAATATAATATAGATTATCCAAGATTATCCTATAATAGTCATAAATCCTAGTAATTATATATATATGTGTATATATATATATATCAATTATAAGAATGATAGCCATATAAACCAACTTAGCTAATTAGAATGGGATGATGAACCCACTCTATGATTTTTATAATCTGGGCGCCGAGAAGTCGACGTTTTTGAATGGATGAAAATGGAGTATACTAATCCAATTGGAATTGGGATATTCGAAGGAAGTTTAGAAGTCAAACTTCCGACAATATGGACAGATGAAAAGCAGAGATGGAAAGAGTCAGAGAGAAGAGAAGAGTAGAAGAGAGAAGAGCAGAAGAGAGACGATGAGAGAAGAGAAAGATTAGAAGAGAGAAGAGTAGAAGAGAAAGAGTCAGAAGAAAGAAGATGCAGATGGGCGAAAAGGTAGGAAAGTCGCGAAACACTGTGTTTTTCCAATGATTTGTGGCTCCAGGGTCGAAAAGTAGGCTCGCTAAAGCGGCGGGTGCGGAGCCAGCTGGCCAGATGAGAGGTGAAAAATTGCACGCCGTTGTGGCGCGAAGCACATTTCCAAGTCAAAATGTACAAAACACACCAGGTTTGGACCTCTTTTGGAAGTTGCGATGTCGAAAAAGTGCACGCCGTTGTGGCGCGAAGCACATTTCGAAGTCAAAATGCACAAAACACACCAGGTTCGGACCACTTTTGGAAGTTGCGATGTCGAAAAAGTGCACGCCATTGTGGCGCGAAGCACATTTCGAAGTCAAAATGCACAAAACACACCAGGTTCGGACCACTTTTGGAAGTTGCGATGTCGGAAAAGTGCACGCCGTTGTGGCGCGAAGCACATTTCGAAGTCAAAATGTACAAAACACACCAGGTTCGGACCACTTTT
>Ga0126342_10013221_pt1 | contig 14655 bp, 16 predicted proteins | sample Cyp1metagenome_FD_92528 | JGI IMG/M metagenome (GOLD analysis project Ga0126342, IMG submission 92528) | Coral microbial communities from Lord Howe Island, Old Settlement Bay, Australia - Cyphastrea 1 metagenome | ecosystem: Host-associated > Invertebrates > Cnidaria > Coral ... | reverse complement strand
TATCTTTCCATAGCTCATATAAAATTCATCAACTATTCACCGACTATCTTTTACGACTACCATCCTCAGAGCTGCTTGAAAAACATCTTTTTCGCTCTCGGGCCAACCGTCGTCTAGTTTTTTCACGGCAATCTGTTTTGGATTCTGGAAGGATCAAACTGTATCTAACTTTATCTAAGCCAATCTAAGCCATTTCATTAGAGCAGTTGGTCATCTATAATACTATTTGTTGCTGCACCACTTTTTTTCTTTGTTTGATGACTAACGTGGTAGGACTGTTTGATCAATGGGGACTCACAGCCGTAACTCTATCTATAGTATATATATATATATATCTATGGCAGTGTGTCAAAACCTGGAAAACCCCTGTAGTGAACATCGAAATAGCTGGGATTTATGGATGTTCATCCCCCTAAAAATGGTATTTTCATAGGTATTGATCCATACCCATATATATATATATCATTATATATCTATATATAGTATTGTTTGAAGTTGTAAGTTCGTCATCCCCCATGTTTGTGAGTCTGTGATACTGGCTCCCAACAGCAAGTGGCTACCGTGGGAGCCCGTACAGCTACTTACCACAGCGAAATACCCACATATACCGGATATCCACCAAAAAAATGGTCAGCCCTGGACTAAGAGACTCTGGTGTTGAAGAATCGTGGATACTAGTTGAGAATTCGGTCGACTTGGCAGGATCCTTTTTCGTCTCGTCATGGGTAAAAAATAGATATGTTTCTTGTAGATATTGTTGCACTTTGTATCGGAGTAAAACTGGCAATGATAAACGTGCTACTGTAGTGACATCAACCATGGACTTTGCCTGAAACCCCAAAAATCCATTGGTGGAATTCGAAGTTTCAAAAGTTGTGGCCATCTAGGGGTATCCCCAATTCAAGACAAACCCTCATGGATTGTTTTGTGGTGATGGAATGGAAGTAATTCGCGCCATCCAGGTGACTCAAATCTCCTCCAATGGAGGACTGATGATTTTCTTCGGCGATTTGACGAAAAATGATTTTCCGGGGACATTAACCGCATGAATATACCATAAACACTATGAGATGAGTTGTTGAACATGAGGTTTTTTTTGTTCCCATTTTATCGCATTTTCATAGGGAACATGATATTTTTAGCCATTGGGTTTTGTATCCGTATTTTTACACCCCAAGGTCACCCCAAATGACACGGATCCACATCATGAGTTACTTATCATTTGTCAACGTTTAATGTGACGATTTTTGTTGCCAATAAGTCTACATAATTAAGGTTGACAATGGGTCTTAGTTTGATAACCACAGCGTGAAGGTTGACCCAGATATCGTAAGCTAAATCAAAGCAAATCACTGGGGGATGAGGGTTGATGATTGGTCAATGAAGAAACATCACGGTCATGTCCTGCTGAAAAATCACGTGGCTTTTTGAAGAGGGTCTAGAGATGTCTAGAGTCTAGCCACCACGATGAATTCACAAAGTTAGTGAGATAATTTCAACACGGGAACATTTACTTGGGTGGTTTATTCCATTTTTAACACGTAGGTTATGACTTATATGCATGCTTATAAATGGACTCAGGATGGGCGATGTCTACTTTTGACTCGGGGTGACCGGGTGACCTAACCAACTTACTAAACTTATTAGCTGGGATGACGGACCAGGTAGATACCATTCAATTGATCATAACCACCAATCAGCAACTTGGCCTTTTGGAATTGATGCTGATCCTTTTTCTTCAAAAAAACACACGCAGACCAATTGTTCAAAATGGGATTTTTACTTTAATTAAAAAAGACAGTCCAAACTAACGCAGTTTGAATTCCAAACACGCGGTTTTTGAATGTTTTTGAAGGATATAGGGTTGCAACATTCCAATCCTCGTATCCCAGTTTTTCCCAGGTTTGTCTGAGATTTGGGTACCCCAAAACCCATTTGTTTTTTCATCCTTCAAACCACTATGTTTGATGGTTAAATGCACCATCATATCATCATTTTCCCATGAGATCTATAGGGAAAACATGCTGGAAATCCTTCAGAAAACCAGCTGTTTCACATGGTTTTTCACATGGTTTTCCCTATAGATCCACCATTTTTTGTTGCTGAAATCACCCCAAACTACGTCGAGGAGGTGAAGATGGAAGATGTCCGCGCCGAAGCGGCCGTGGCGGTGGCCAGTGCGCGTTGCTTGTTGCGGTTGCGCGTTGCAACGCGGGAGGTCACCGGTGAATTCGTGAGAATTGTGGAGGTCTCCTAAGATGGTTCATGATGCTAAAATAATGGTTAAATTATGGTTAAATAATGGTTATAGTGATTACAATAATGGTTAAATAATGGTTAAATAATGGTTCATACTGGTTAAATAATGGTTACCCTCTGGTAAACGGGCTAACATAACTATGGAAAGATCCACCATTTTCCATGGGTAAATCAACTATTTCGACTGGGCCATTTTCAATAGCTATGTTAGTTTACTGGAGGGTAGAAATGGTTCATAATGTTTCATAATGGTTAAATAGTGGTTATAGTGATTACAATAATGGTTAATAATGGTTAATATGTGTCAATATGAAGGTTTTCTAAGTCATAGAGGCCCCTTGCATCATCCAAGTTATGACCATGACGTTGTATTGAAACCTATGGTGATGACTGGGGATTCATTTTGGGAAACCTTCAGATGAGGATGGGTCATGGTTACCTATGAAAGTACCATACTGGGGGCATCACCATCCAGATATACCAGCTATGACCTTAGGATGCCTAGATTGCCAGGCTTTTGACGAAAATAGCCATATATATATATACACATGAATTTATGAATCGCACGGTTGGTTTGTAATTCAAATAACTGTTGGGTTTATGGTAGATCTGGGATTAATGGGATGAAACCATACGCCAACGCAAGGCCTTTTCATTGGGTCCACCCGTCCACCCAAGGCGATGAGTGACAAAAAAAATGATCCAAACGCCATATGTTTTTTATGTTTTTATATGAATAACCCAACCTAACTAAAACAAAATACGATGGTTAACAAAAATCATCATCCATGTTGAATGCAATCAGTTGTGGCACTGACTGGCTCGGTCCGCTGGATAATACCACCAAAACCCCCTGTGGAATGTGACTGTTGTTTGGATCTATTGATTTTTTGGTACCAACTATAGGTGTTTGTTGCAATCATCAAGCTTCCAAGAATCTATTGCGGGGAACCCAATCCTCGTTACTTTTTTGCCGCTTTCGAAGATGTTGATCGATCTGTCCAACCCCTCCGCGGTAGGTACTTTAGTGGATAAAGTCCATCAGGAGCGGAAAAGCAATGCCGCCAAGGAGCCCCGCAGACATCCCATGATTTGAACGAAAGGAACTGGCGACCTGTTGCCTGGAGAGGTCCCATGTTGACCCAAATGATGGCTTGAGGTTCATCGAACAATATGTCTATGAGAGATTGATGAAGTGAAAGTTATGACGATCGAATGAATTGGACGACATGGGTCGGTCAAAGTGATGCCCAGAAAGACTAAATCAGTGCAATGTCCTAAATCATCATGCCAATTAGGAAGAAAATGGATAGGACACGTGATTAAATACGGTCATTCAATCCCTACTGCCCTACTTCTGCAGATTCCGTTTCCACTAACGGCTCTGTACCCATCGCGACGTACTCCTACGTACGTCTTGTGTCGGATTTCCTGTTTTCAAAAAAAAACAACACTGTGGGATGATCCTGCAAAAAATAAACCTATGCCTTTGATGTCATTTGAAAAAAATCTATTGCTTCTTTTTCATTCATTTTATATTTTATATAATATATTTTAATCATTTTTGAGTTGTGACATCAGTGACATCTGCATGGGCCATGACAAGCCCTTGGAATAATTGAGCTTGGCTTTGCTCCGCCGCCTGCGCAGATCGTGAAGTATCCGCCTCCTCCGCCCTTCATTCGGGCAGTGCTACTCGTGCAGGCGAAGCTTTTGGGTCGGGTTCCCCGCGCCCCAGGGAAGGGTTGTCTGGTCGTGGCAGTGATGTGGAAGTAATGGGTCATCACCATGAAATCACAGGTGACTATGTGGGATCCACCGCCATCCCTTGTAGGACCATGAATTTGGGGTTGAAATCATCCTAGCACATTAAGTTATACCAAATGAAATCGGAGTTTTGCTTGGAACTCTTGAAAGGGCTAGTCTAGCCGACTAGCCATTTAAAGGTAGGGCTCCCATGACTATGACATCCTTGCGAAGTTTGGAATTGCCAGTATGTTTGGGTGCTGATTACGGGATCAGGGGTCGAAGGTAATTGCTCATTCCGAAAGAGATTGGAATTCATGCCGTACTGAATTTTTGGCATTTTTTCGTAGAAAGAATCGAACGGGGAGATAGCAAGAAGCAAGAAGCATTGGAGATTTCTTGGTAAAAGCACCATGTTGGGATTTCGATGATCCAAATAGATTCAATGGGAATTTCAGGATCCTAAAATGGAGGTACTGTACCATATGGTAGGTACCTCCAGATTAGGTTCCTGAAATGGCCATTGATAGATGGTTAAAATATGTTAAAATGGCATTTCTGTCACGGTGACACTCACCATTTTTTTTGAGTCATCTTCCAAAATCTGTGGGATTTTCGGCCAAGATGTCGTTTTTTTTTTGGGGTGTATGTGGCGCGCTTGGGACATGAAACCACCAGGCTTGCAGGCTGAAGTGGAATTTGCTGGTGAAACGCAACAGCAAAATACCAGCACACATAGTAGTGATGTTTTGCAGTTTAGAGAAATTTTTCAGGAATTAAATTAAACCATATTAAACCCCAGGTGTCAAGTTCCCAAAGTATGTTCGAGATCGCTTCCTTCCCGTTTAGTCGGAGGATTTCACAGCAAATAGTTTCGGATTTCTGAGTGAATTTGCAGCAGAGACTTCTTGTGCGAATGATTCGCGCGTCCGCCCCCGTTTCAGCTCATCTTTGAATTGAACACATAGTTTGGGTAAATTATAGTAGGCATGTTGGAGAAATGCTATAATCTATCTAGGACTATCAAGACCTTCCCTTTAGGATGACAGCCCCTACCATGGTGCAATAACATGTCTGATCTGGACATCATACTTTGCCCAGAATAGCCAGTGTTCAACCAATATCCTCTGAGCAGGTGCTGAGACCCTTAAAACCAGCCTGAAATACAGTCTCAGAAGGTGTTTGAAGCTCTATGTATGGAAAAACATGAATATATGATCATATACCTATATTATATATATACATATGTATTGTGTGTATATATATACACAATATTGTATATATATATAATATTGTATATATATATATATATAATATTGTATATATATATATATATTGTATATATATACATAATATTTATATTTTTTTGCCTTTGAATTTCAATCTCCAAGAGAAGATTCGACCACGTTTGCCGGAAAACAGCTGCAGTGCCATGGATGCCGCGCTGGCTGCTGTATATCCTCGGATTGTCCCTGGTGGCAGCGGGGACCGTCCTGGGCCTGTCGTTGCATCTCTTGGTGGCGGTGACAGGTGGGGGTGGTTGGGGGTGATGGGGCTGGTTGGGGCTGGTAAAACATGGTGACTTTACTAGAGATCATGGGGAGAGAACTGGATATACTGGATATCAGGGTGATTTAGCTATGAAACATGCTGGTTGAAGCATTCAAAATGGGGAAGGCATCAAACATGAGGGCATTCAAAACAACGATGTTGGGGTTGATGGTGGTTTGAACATTCTAGAAGTGATGTGTTCTACCCTTTTATTCTCTTCGCAAAGATGCAAACAACGGGAAAACAAATTGTAGTTGGGGTGCTGTAATTCATCGCAAATCGTTGGTGAAAGAGGAACAGATCTCTCCTACTTGTGCAATTGCGTCTTAATGTATGTCTATGTACACCTCTGCGTGTGGACGCATAGATAAATCTGTAAGAGTAAATAAATAGATACATACACAGATAAGTAAACATGTGTACTATAACACGTTACATAACATACGATACGGGTATGATGTATAAATAATTATACAGTATAACTTATATATACATAACATACCTACTATTTACAGGCAGTTTGAACTATCCTTTATTTTCGGTTTGAACATCCTATTATTTATACTACTCGTTGGCAGTTTGACCTATCCTGATTTTTTCATCTTGCCTAGGATTATATATCCCCATTGACTTTCTCATATGTTTCAGGGAGCTCAGAACCACCAACGAGTTTGTCAATCTAGATTAAAAAAAAAACACAACACACGTTGGGTGGTTCCCCATTCGTCCGCTAACTAGGTCTATGAGCCCCGACCAAAAACTGTTGTTTCAACAGCACCTGGCACAATTGTCCAAATTGTTACCCTTTGGTAAACTAACAAAACTATGGAAAATCACAATTTTTAATGGGTAAATCCACTATTTCTATGGCCATTTTCCAGTTCGCAAACTGTTATATAGTTTACCAGAGGGTATATCCCATTCATAATCCATTAAATCACATTTTGAAGTCCCATTCAACAGCAAGAAATCACCGTTTTTTCCAGAGGTTATCCCCATCTCGGCGGCGGTTATCTCCCCAGTGCTGAAAAACACCAATCCCAGATGCTCACCTTCTGAGTCCAAATGATGGGAAAACCCGAGCCGTTTTCACAACACGTCTTGGTTGATTATATGGGGTTGTACTATTCTTATATATACATATACATATATATATATACATATACACATATACATATATATATATATACATACATATACAGTAGACCTATTGGGGATGATCACACTCCATGGTGAAATCCCTTCTTTGTCAATCAAAAAAAATGGACGACGTTCGGAGGTGAGGATGACGCTCCTCTCGACGCCTTCGCCCTGCGTAGCGCCAAGGGGGCGGGCGTTGAAGCGGCGTTGAGGCCGGGGACATGTGACCGGGGACTTTGTGGCGTGGGATTTCGTGGGAGTGAACGAAGTTCACCGGTAATTTGTTGCATAGCTATGGTATGGATGGCCCATTTATAGTGAGAAATAAGTGACCTAGTAATCATGGTGATTTTCTACACTAAAGTACCAGGCGGGAATGATGTAGGAGCCACAAAACGATGTGGATTTAATGAACAACCAGCTAAAATGGTGGTTTTACAGTCAACAATTGGGATTTAAGTAGACAATGGTTGGTAATACTTAAATCCCAATTACCAACCATTTTCCTAACCAAGGTAATTTAAATCCCTTATTATCAAATCATAAATTGGGGGATAAGGGATCAAGCATCAGCGGAGCTGGTGGCGTCCCAGCCATTGAAAAGAGGATGTATCTGCGACAAACTCATGGTGAATCGATGTGACGTCATGATGGTTTTATTCTGGGAGTTCACATGGAGAAATTCGTGGATGTTTGGCTTAGAAACAACAAAAAAAGTGGATTTAAGTAACAACACTTGGGGTTTTGCTCGCAACTACACGATTGGATGTTTAAGTAATCTTTGGGCTTACGCGCTTACCACATTTGGGGTCGATTGGGGTCGAACCATTGGGCAAAACAGAAGTTTTCATAGTGGTTTGATACTCAAGATTGCCATAAGACATGTGGAAGTTTTACTGTTTTTCTGAGTCTGGCTGTGTCACAACACCACTTCCTCACAGGCAAAAGTTATCCAGTTGACCATGGAAAATTACCCTCTCGTAAACTAACATAGCTATGGAAAATCACCATTTTTAATGGGTAAATCCACTATTTCAATGGCCATTTTCAATAGCTTTTTGTATGTTTACCAGAGGGTACCTAAGACATTCCATGGCCACTTTTTCAATGGCAAACTGGACTCCCAGAGTAATATGTTTAAAGGAACTGGGTTATGACCCACGTCAAAATTGAGAGAGTTTCTGAGCCATTTACCAGTCACCAAGTTAGGAATCATAGCAGTAGGGCAGATGTTCCCCAAATCTGCTGGGAAAATTCGGTGTGCCGGCATGAGATCATCATATCTCAGGGCGTTGAAGCTACGAGTATAGACCATGTTCCTGAAAAGAAGAGTTGGTGAATCATCATTTGGGGGTCTCATCAAAATTCATAAAATGGATGTAATTACCCGAAATCATCCAAGTTATATAGACCATTTCAGTATTGAAACTCATGGTTTCCACCATTTTCAAAGACACCGTTTTTTGGGTACGACCAGGCGAGTGCCCGTGGTGGTGGTGGAAGAGCACCATGAGGTGAGGGCTGGAAAGCTGAAGAACGAACATTTTCGGGTAGCATGGCAAGTGGAATAGTTTTTTTTCTTTTTTCGGACATACCCAGAGAAACGCGCTGTTTTTTTTTTTTTTAATAGTTTATATATTTCATTTACTATGTTTCAGAACTATATGTTTTATATGTTTTAACATTTCATAGTTTGATTATAATTTACTCTGTTTCAGTTGATTATCAAGTTATTTGATGATATAAACTAAACATTTATATATCATGTTATTTGATGAGTTCAACATGTTTGAACTATGTGTTTTACCCATGAAATTTGGGATTATGATTTGCAGGATACCTTATGTATTTTTTTTGGTAAAAAACCATTGTTTGTCTCTCAATTTTCTCCTAAATAATCCATTGTTTTCGCCAAAGATTGGTTGTTTTTAACCAAAATCAATTCCATGATTTTCACGGTTCAATCCTGACATGAGTAGGAAACATGATGATAAAGCCGTGCTTCGTTTTGTTTTCTTTGTTTTCGTCGACCGTAAATCTCCTTTCATTACATCCATTAGTTACTAATTAGTTCCATGATTTCTAGTCGTGACATAACTCAAATATCCTTTCTTTACCAGGAACATTCTGCACCAAAAACCCATTGCCCCATAATTCATTGAAGGGAAAATCTACAGGAAATTGCATGACTTCCACAGAAGAAGTGGCGGAACATCCGGTTGCGCCGTTCTCCACGCCAGGCCTTACCCTACTGGCGCGAAGCGCTGACCTCGCGGAGACCGACCCCAGCGGCCGTGCTGCACTTTGACGCGCATTCGGACTTGGCTTTGCCGTTGCTTGGTGGATGTGGGGTGAAGCAGCACATCGCACGGGTGGTTGCGAATCATTGGCCACTTGATGTATCTTATTGTCATAATAAACAATTAGTAATTAGTAAATGTACAAATTATTACTATATTACTTACTATTATTATTATTATCATTCTTAAGCTTGTTTTTTTTTAAAATCACTTAGAAACCTGGGATGCTCCCTTCGAAGACCTGCTAAAAAAACCTCAGGCGGAAAGCGCGGAACGCGACGGATTTCGGCCTGGCCAGCAACGATGTGCTTTGGCGGATGGCATGCGAAATCCCGCACCAGTTGAAAACGGTGGTAAAACATCCCATTATTTATTGTTCATCTATGGTCAATAATGGTCAATAATTGGAATAACAATATATCTGGTTGGTGGTTTGGAACATTTGGATTATTTTTCCATTCAGTTGGGAATTTCATCATCCCAAGTGACGAAGTCCATCATTTTTCAGAGGGGTAGGTCAACCACCAAGCAGTTTTTGGGGTTTCAACCATCCTTTTGGTGATGCAGGATTTCGCTGGCCCATCCACAGTATGACCCATGCGAGATCATCCAGTGATGAACAAGACATCCATGAGTCTTCATGGGGGTCTTCATGGGATCAAACATATATCAAAATGGGATCTAGTGGGATGTATATATATACATATATATGTTTGATCCCATTGTATATATATTTGTATACATATTAATCCCTTAATCATCCCATTGTATATATGTTTGATCCCAAACATTAATCCCTTATACAATGGGATGATTAAGGGAGTTCAACAAGGGTGAATCATCTCATCCATTCCGAAAATGGTCGTCAGTATGTGGTGAATCATCCCCGACAAAAACCCGTGGCTTTCTGAGGGATGGAAACATATTAGGGAGATGGGATTACTAAGACTCATGGAATTTTATCCAGTGATTGCAATAATCCATTTATTAACGGCTTATTGCAGGAGCCTATTAATGTATTAATCACTAATGATAGTAAGTGGTAATACCTCATTGCGATAAGCGTTAAGAACCCATTATATATACTGGTAATAACACATTATTGAACCATGACAATTGTATAATGTATAAGCATTTATGGCTTAAGTGGTTTTAAGCCATTATTTCATAAGCCATTCGTGAACAATGATGTCCAATTAAATACCACTATAATTAATATGTTCGTCTTTGACGGAATAATGACGAAACGAACATGGCGAGTTCATCATCGACGATGGGGAGATCATCGATGAAACTTGCTGGGTTTGCCATCAACATGGGGTTGAAGGGGAAACAATCAACGTGGCAAGTTTCTTACAAGGAAGATGATGAATAACCATCGGATTTTAAGGAAAAACATGGGATTTTGAACTTGAGTTCCAAGAAATTTAGTCAATCTCTGCAGTAAAACGAGTTGTGTTCGCTCAAAATGGTAGGACAGCCTCCATTGGGATGTCAATGTCGACCCATAGGGATGCCACAACAGGTTCACGTGGACATGTCTAAACAGGCGTTGAATCCTCAACATGTTCCCCAATTCCGATTATCATCATGTTCCTTGTTCAATGTTGATTTTTTAGGGACTTTTTAGGGATAAACATCTTTCAAAAACCACAATTTTCGACGACACATCCATTTGATGGTCCACTTTTGGAGGGGACATCCTCACGAAAATCCGACAATTTAATGTAGCTATGGACACTCAGCATGTTTATTATATACATATTATATAAAATATTCAGATAAATCAGGTATTTAATAGATCTACTAATTAGATAAATCAGGTATACTAATGTATATATATATATATATGTATATATATATATACATATATTAGGTAAATCATCGAAGTAAAGAGGTGATTTTCGATTGCGGTAAATTGCCGGGACATGGTAACGAGGCCCTGATTGATGGGGACCATTTACCCTTTGGATTGAACCCAACTGTGATAAATTGCTGCGGCGATGACCGACAACTGAAGAACTTAAAGAGATAACCACGCAATGATATATACAGTATATATATATATATATGTATATATATATATATGTATATATGTATATATATATATGTATATATATATATATGTATATATATATGTATATCATGGAATGTGGTTAAAACAATGTCATAAACTACCAATGACTGGGAATGGTAACCATACCCATACCACCTATAAAAATCGTGATGACTGGGGGATGGTTTATGGCATGGTTTTAACCACATTATATGATTATATCTAGATATACATTGTTATCCACAATTCCTTTGTATTGTTATATGATAAAGATCACATATATTATTACGACGTAACACATTGGTGAGATGATTGATATATCTTCAACTTAAAACCAACATGTAATGATATAGATATACACACATAATTACTTGTATGTAAATCGTGTATATAATACACACATGTATTTATATATATATATAAAGATAGATATAGAATGAGATAAATATGGACTATTTTTTAATTATAACTAATGTGTATATATGTATATATAGATAATTATTATATATGATAGATACTAGATAGATAGCTAGATAAATATGGAATGATACAGATACTGGCATGGAATGATATATATACATACACATATTTACATATATAGAGGTAGATACTATACATATAGATATCTGTACACATATACAATAAAAGATATACAATATATAATATATATAATATATAGAATATATATATATATACATACATTATATCTACATAAAGTTCTGCGTATATATGTGGCCCCCCAAGGAGTTCGTCCTGGCCGCCGCCCTGGATGGCCTCGTGGATCGCTTCATCTGGGTCTTTCCCACCTGGGATTCCAAGGGACCCAAGCACCGACACAACCGTGCCCTGGTCGAAAAATGGCAGAGCACTTGGGAAAACGCATTCATGAGATGTATACAATATGATATATATATATACATATCATATATATATATATATGCATGTATCTATATATATATATGTATAGAGAGATGTTGTTTATTTTTCAAATTGTGAACAAACAATAGTTTGGTATATGGGTATATATATATATGTATATATGTATATATATCTCTATGTATATATCTCTATATGTATGTATGTATATATATATGTATAGAGAGATGTTGTTTTTTTTTAATTGTGAACAAACAATAGTTTGGTATATGGGTATATATATATGTATGTATGTATATATGTATATCTCTATGTATATATCTCTATATGTATATGTATAGAGAGATTTTTTTTGTGAACAAACAATAGTTTGGTATATGGGTATACATATAGGATTTATTTTGTATAGCCATTATTTATATAGAGAAAATGGGACATAGATGAATATACAGATTGGAAAGGTTGGAAGTGACAATTGACTTTGGAGCTTGGAAAGTTATTGATACTCTATGGAACTCGGTTTTGACACGAAAACCTACCAGTTGGTCTACCAAATCGTTTGTTGCTTAGTATACCATGATGAGGTCATGAGACCACTTACCCATCGATTTTCCAGCCACAGGTTGCTGAACGTGGCACCCAGCATCTGCCAACTGACATGGAAGCTACACCTGGTTTTATTAACGAAAGAGAAGTGAACCATTGAGAAGTTTGATGAAGTTATCACGTCATCAATCGTTTTTGGACTAATCCCATCCAGCTAATATCACTCACAAACATTTGTAAACCATAGTTTCGTAGTGGATGAAGTCACATCTTTGGCAACCTTAAAACCTCTTTTTCTCTAGGTTTTGGCGTGTCACGTCGCGTGCTGGTCTTGGGGCGCACGACGAAGGGAGAGCCCTGCTACTGTGAATCCAAGGAGCTCCTGAGAGTTCGTGGGAGATTTCGAAAAATCCATGGGGGTTTCCCAAAATCAATGGGATTTTCAGGATCCTAAATTGGAGGTACCTACCATATATAAGGCCTATGTAAGGCCTATATAAGGGAATATCCCAACAAAATATAGCCTTATATGGTACAGTACCTCCATTTTAGGATCCTGAAATACCCATTGACAAAATTGATTTTCCCATTATTGAGGTTAAAACAATGCCATAAACCATTCCCAAATTCACCATAAATGGGTGGTATAAACCATCAAAAATGGGGTGGTTTATTATTGTTTTAACCACATTATTGAGATATAATCTGGTTGGTGGTTTATATGGGATAATATATGGGATAATCCACCAACCATTGACGAACTTCATCATTTTTCAAGATGGTTTTTTAACCACCAACCAGTAATAAACCTTCATTATTGAGATGAAACGATGACATGGAATGTCCCATTATTATTCATTTTTTTTTTAAAATGGAATTTCCCATCTCAACAATGAAGGTTCTCTTCTATGACGGATATTATAGACATTATAGATATTGATTGTAGACAGTATAGATATCATATATATATATATACATATATATATATACATATATATATATATATGTATATATATATGTATATATGGAGATTTCCTAAAATTGGGGGGGTACCCCAATAGCTGGATGGCTTATTATGAAACATCCTTTCAACATAAATAAAAAGGGGGGTAGCCACTAATTTTAGGACACTTCCATATGTATACATATCTATATCTACAATTTTTGGATTGCGTATTGATAAGATTTTGGAGTTTAGTGGGTTGCTGGGTCAGCTGAGTCGATCTCTTGATGAAAGACTTCACCCCCAGATATCATACCCTCTGGTAAACGTTAACAAAAAACTGTGGAAAATCACCATTTTCCTGGGTAAATCAACTATTTCTATGGCAATTTTCAATAGCAAACTGTTAGTTTACCAGATGGTATACTTGTTGTCATCAGAATGAAAACTAGTTTAAACTAGAAAGGATAAATAAAGATGGAATATAAGATGAGATGGAATATAAACCTCCATTGACATTAAACTAATAAACATCATTTAACTTTAGATTTGAAGCAGCAAATATTGGGAAGTCAACCATGGTTTCATGGGGGAACCAGAAACTTCAATGGGGTTTTAGCAACGTTTTTTTTTTGGGTGGGTCAGTCTACAAACAGGGACACCAAAATAGGATACATGTATGTATCAATGGATTGGTTTAAGGGAAAAATTACAGGAAAACCCCATATTTCATGGGAAAATCTATGGTTTCCGGTAGATTTTCCCTTAAACCAATCCATTGAATGTAATCAACAAACAACTTGGAGCTTATGATTGAACAACTGGTTGGTGGTTTGGAACATTTGGATTATTTTTCCGTTTCATATATGGGATGTCATCCTTCCCATTGACGAACTCATATTTTTCCAGATGGTTTTTTTAACCACCAACCAGACAAAAACGGATGGGTAATTCAATCGGATTGAAACCCAAAGAGAGCGACGCCGTTTTTCAGCCATATGAGGTTCCGCACGGGATCAATCCAGCCAGAGTGTCAGAATGATGCATCCAACATCTGGAGACATTATCATCGATACGTTGAATTAGGACAGGTCAACATGCAGGAGATTGTGAACTGAGCAGTCACAACAAAACGTCGAAGGAAGGTTTCCAATACAAAGCGACATGTTTCTTCTGAGTAGGATCTAACCACTCGCCAGGATTAGACCGGGAACACTGGAGCAGAAAGGCCAATACTT
>Ga0126342_10013220_pt1 | contig 14655 bp, 10 predicted proteins | sample Cyp1metagenome_FD_92528 | JGI IMG/M metagenome (GOLD analysis project Ga0126342, IMG submission 92528) | Coral microbial communities from Lord Howe Island, Old Settlement Bay, Australia - Cyphastrea 1 metagenome | ecosystem: Host-associated > Invertebrates > Cnidaria > Coral ... | reverse complement strand
TCTATATCATAAATAAAATATTATATTATATTAAATTATATTATATTATATATAATATATAATATATAATATTATATATTATATATTATATATTGTTATATAATATATAATATATAATATTTAATATTTAATATATAATATATAATATAATATAATTTAATATAATATAATATTTTATTTATGATATAGACTATTTAATTTAATACATAATATATAATATTATATATATAATTTAATACCAGTAATATATATATATATTATAATATATAATATTATATATATATATATTTAATTTGATATATAATATATAATATGTATATATAATATAGTTTCAGGCGAGACATGCTGAGGATCTTGAGTTCAGGCAATCTCTTGGCCTGAAACAGATCCAAAAAATCAACCTGAGGATGCCTTATAGATATCAAAGTATCCATTCTGTGACTTGAAAATCCCAAAGTGGACTCCAGAAAATGGCAATGTTTTTGGGCGATTCAATGCAATGAAGCAGCTTACACCCCAATGATGGTGTACGAAATCATGTTTGAGGGGTGGTGATAGGTGGAGATCGCCTGAACTTGAGAAACCAAGGAGTACAAGTTCGTCAAATTTGACGAATTTCAAAATGCAGTGTGGGAGGAAGGCCTGGCACCCAAGACAGGAACAAATGATTACTGGGGATTTTATTCTACGGGAATATAAGGATGATCAAGTTGGGTTGGCTATGCTTTTGTTTGTAATTTTCACAGGATCTGATTTTGTTCTATTGAGAGTGGAGCTTTAATGTAGATTTGTCCCCCCATCCAGTTCAGGGAGATGAACTATCTCAGCAAGAATACCATAGAATATCATAGAATACCACTGTTGTTGAAGACGGTCGGTGCAGAAGAATCCTCGACCCCCAACTCGCAAACCATCCTATCTTTTTTGCAGGGCGGGTTTCAGATTATCAGACAGCCCCAATTCAACCCACAACCCTCTCCTGGTGCACAGAACCTCTAGGGGACAACCGGTACTTTGCGGTAACCGACGACGGAGTGGTCACCCGAAACGGTGAATCCGGAGAGCCACTTGGTCAGGAAGGTACTGGAGCTGAATTGTTGGAGAACGAGCCCACGTCGTGACGTCACTGGAATGATTCTTGGGATTGGGGGAGTCATCCCCAAATGGCCGAACGACAACTCCGATTTTCAGGGTACTGTAGTGAATTAAGTATTTTTATTCAGCCAGATTGACTGGTACTAAGTGGATCTATGGCAACTCTAATTTGAGTCAACCGCCAAGGGTTTGGCCACTCCTTGGGTGTTTGTTTCAAGTACTACGGTGCATTGTCTTTCCACGTGGGTACGTGTCAAGACCAAATGCCCTCATTCTTTGGGATGTTTCAATAACAATCATTACGCACATATTTGCAAACATAGTTATCAAGTGAAACAATTTCAAGTCAGGTCATATGTAGCATGTTGAACTAATGGTGCTTGACTTATTCCCTGGCCCTATTGCTTGCTTGTATGTTTGCTTGGTGATCATCACCGACGAGTGCCCCAAAACCATCCAAAACCTGTCTCTTGTGAAGAATCTGTACAATGCAATTAATAGAGCAATGCTGTAATGCTAGATTATTTATCTGAGATGACACGTGAAGGAAAACAATCTAGATAGATCACATCATCACATCCACAAAGTCCGACCAGCACGTAGTACGACGTAGTCTCAAAACAGGGGACATCCAAAATTTCCGAAGTTTGTTAATTGTTTATACTAAGTTTATACCATGCTGATTTTGGGGGTCTAGATTGCCTGATTTGTTTTTTTCTCACTCAGTCGATTGGGTCGAGGCCCGCCACTCCCATTTTTGGCGTGAAGGACCCTTCGTATGTGCCGAGGCATTGGGTGAGTGCCGTGACGGTCAGCATGATGCCCATTAAGGGTTATTTAATGTTATTTATATGTAAGATCAATACATGTTCTATGTGTATATCAATTGTATATCAGTACATAGAATATCATGGAATATTGATACTGTTTTGTTTTCTTGACATGCAGTTTGAAGGAAATTGTTGTGATATTGTCTTGGTTCAACATTCCTGCAGTGTTCATGAATTTATATGGGATGGTCGCCAGCACGCCGCAAAATCATTTTGTGAAGGCTTGCGAGCGGAAGATCTCGGAAAACCTCATTTGAGGATGAGGTCAAAGAGTATGTCGGGCAGCTGAGAGTGGCTGCTGCTGGTGGAGTGCAGGAAAAATAACAGCTGGATGATAGGAATATCGGCTCGCTGCTTTACCGACCCGTGTCGCTTTCTGTCCAAGATGGGGTATACCCAAACCTTTTCATTTTCTTTGCCACTTGCTTACATGAAGTGTATGTAAATTGCTTAATAATGTATCCAATTGTATGATATTGTATGTGTATAATATATATATATATATATTTATATTAATATATATATATATTTATATTAATATATATATATATATATATTTATATTAATATATATATATATATATATATATGTATATTTATATATATATGTATGTATATTATACATGCACATATACACTTTCAATTTCATCATTCCACCATTTGTATAACCAGCTCCGCAAATCATCGCTGTGGATTATGTGTATTGGCTGAAAGCCGCGAAAGACAGCACACAAGAGAGGACAAGGGGCAAAAATCCAGAAGTGCCAAGTTTGGGGAATCAGTGAAGGACGGACCATTGGCTGGAAGCCCAAAAGAGTCCTATATAATGTACATATGTTATCATAGTTTAAATGCACATGCATGTATATTTATGTATGCATACCCAAGCAATTGAAGAAGTGGCCCAGTGTTTGAGGACAGCAGTAAGCGGCAGATTCTTCATGTTCCACCTTTTTAGGGGGAATGAGCCAATGAGGCTACTGGAAAGCCAGCCACTTGTGCAATCTGCTTGCTTGCTGGTAAGCAAAGCTTTCCACTTATTACCCTTTACATCCCTTTACCAGACTAGAACTGTTAAAGATGGCTGAACAAAAACATGCAGGAATGGTAAGAACAACATTATGGTTGAATACGGGATACACGATTAGCTAAAGGACAAATATTGGAAGCAACAGCATGAGAACACATAAATTCCAGTTTCCAGATCTTGGGTGCCAGACATGTTCCATCTATATTCAGATTTGCTGTTTTTTTCATCATGATAAATCTATTATAATCCCTTCATCTCTATTGGCGGTAGTAGCTCGCCAACGAACCTGAGCAAAGGCAATTGGTCAAATTTAAGGCCCAGCGCACCACATAGTTCAGTCATTTTTGGCAATAACCATCCTGGTTACCAATTTTTGATGTACGCCATTATGTGCAACCCAGTCCCCTAGTCCATCCTTTGTGGTTGATGGCCATATATATGGGCTTAGACTAATACCATATTTTTCATCAAGATTCTAAATTGGTGCAGCATGGGAACCGCGGCCACTAATCAGTAATGCCTCTGAGATTCTGCGGTTTGCAGACATGATTTTCCTACTCCGATCATGTTCCATGATTTGGCAAAGTTTTAGCGATTTCCAGGAGACAAATGTAGGGGTTGCTAATTGTGATCCATGACCGCGGATTATGTCCAGGTTTACCCATGGCTAGTTGGGTGAAACGGTCGAGCCTGTACTAAGTTGGGTGAAAGGGTCGAGCCTGTACTAAATTCAAGGGGGTTACGGTTCAGGTCTAGTAAAAACATCAAGTGGTCAAATCAGTTCTTGGTCTGTGGCGGTCGACAGTTTCCATAATTTCCCATCCTTTTCCCAGCTCATTTGGATTGTATCATATTGTATCGCATCTCATTTTCATTCATTTTCCGTAAAGCCCGTCCTGGATCGGTTTACCCGGCTGCACATGAGGCGGTGCCGATCCCGGCGACCCCAAAAAACAAAGTGGCCAGCGGGACAGCAGGCACGGGGCCCAGGACATTGACCAGAGGCCCAGGTGAGGGTCGATTGTGACAAGAGATCCCTGGCAGAGCCGGACCCACACACTTATGGCAAGCTCGCCCTATTGCGAGCTCACCACCCCCGTTGCCTGAGTTTTTTCCACCCCTAGAGCGTGTTTTGCTTATGCCAGAGGCATGTGGATGTTTGGCTGGACATGTATAGTCTCATGTCTTACGGGAATTAAACAAATAAACACATGATATTTATATGCACATCATTGCACATCTATCTTTTGGATTCTGTTGTGGAATTTCCAATCCCCCAAAATCCAAAAGGGGATTTAACACAAGTTTTGACCTTGCTCACTTGAAACCACCTGTTTTTTTTTCAGGATCTTTGCCAAATAGACTTTGGATCAAGTGAGCTGTTTGCAACGCGTAGCTGATGATATGGTGTTGTTGACTTTTAGCAATCCTTTGGCAAATGCCTACTAATATAGCAATAAAGAGAACCCAATAGTCACTTTTTGGGTGGATACTACTACATACATATAATATAATATTTATAATATATATATATATATATTATATTTAAATTATTTATATATAATATTACAGTATATTATTGATTATATCATATTCATGGAACTGATACTCGTACACCATCACTCTCAGGCTTCCAAGATGAACTCCACTTCAAAGTTGTCCGAGTCTCTGGGATTCCGCAGGTTTAGCTATGCCTCATCCATGGAGGGATTGCTTCCCAGAATTGGGAGACGTGTTGGTTTATAAACCAGTTATAAGTTGGTTTACAAACCATAGTAACTATAGATACAACCTCCATAAACCCTAGATATGGGACCACTATTTGATCATGTTTCTGGATATTGTCATTTTTTCCAGACTGTTGGTGATTAGTAATCAGAAGTAGTCAGGCTATTGAAATGGAAAATGGAGCTCATCAACTTGACGTATAGCTTTGAGAAACACGTCTAGACCATTCCAGATTCCAGACCAACATTTTTGAACATGTCTATGGTGTTGCAAATCTTCCCATTGGTGTATCTGCTGCTGCTGGTGGGAATTCTCACACTATTCCCGCTTAAGCCTATCACAACGTACACAGGTCATTCTTTTGAGTATCACAGGCGGTCAGGTCCCTCATTTCACGCTCCCAGGACGAATTCCAGAACATCCTAATTAGCATAGAATTGCATAGGTGTCTGAACACGTGCAATATGATTCTATATCCGTACCGAACATCGGAGCATAGGTTTCCCACCATCTCCCACTGTTTCTCTTATGTTCCATCACTCTCTATGGATCGGCTGCGTATTAAATCCAGGTTTGCGCTTGGACTGGCATGGGCGACCACGTGTCGGTGGTCGGTTCCTGCGAGGAGTATCTCGGCAGCGCCGAACAGGATGCGTTGGATGATGTTGGATGATTATCCTCGTGGCTGGGGAAAATGATGTAAGTTATGGTAAGTTCCTTTATTGCCATTCGCATACTGGGGCATCATTTACCAGTGTTGACTTATATTGACTATATATGTGGTACTGCCATTTTTTTACCAGCTTTTATTTATGGATTCAAATTCAAAGCACTGAGTCTCGCTTTTTGCGAAGCATTTCTGGGCCGCGGGATGATTCTGAGGTTGGGACACTGGGATGTCAAGAAAGGCAGGGTGCCGCGGGGACGGAAGGGGTGTTCCCCAGGGCCTCTCGAGGCTCGGTGGAATGGTTATGTGGAAATTATATTAGAACTTGATGGTTCATTCAATGTGTTTGTTTTTTGTTTAAATGGTTACAAATGGTTCATCTACACATACAATTATGTGTATATATATATAATTATGTATATATATATATATTAATTATACATATACACACATGCATGCATGCATGCATACATATGTTATATACATACACGACATAGTAGTGAATTTGTCGGATCCTTTGATACCCCAGTTTGAGTGGCCATATCACATCATGCATCTGCTGTGACATGGGTGGCTGATGAGACGCTAAAAGTTTAGGCCCACTGCCAGGCATCAAATTGTGTACCTCTCCCGATCTGCCGGGGGCACAAGCGGGGTTTGCCGTTTGGGACTGGCTTAAATTTGTGATACCATCAATGGTTGCAACCAACAACAGTAGCGATTTGCTGATTAAACACATACTGAAGCATTCCCAAAATGAGATTGTTTGGATTTGTTTGGTACTGTTATGATTTTTTGTCCACTGGCATCCTATTCTTGAATCACACGCATGTTGTTTTACCACGGGACAATTGTTCATGGCAATAATGATTGTCAAAATGTTGTTTGAATATTGGACGCAGCTAGAGTTGTATTTGCTTGATGTATTTGTCAAGCATGGAAACCTACTGTTTGATCAGTATGTTCCTGCCACCTCCCAGATTTGGCATCGACCCGCCCATCTTCAAGGTATGCTTTGGTGTGTTCTTTTCTCCCTCGAAGCGTATTCCAGGTTTGTTACTTTGTTCAGTTCATGTGTTATTTGCACAATCCCCCAATGCGATGATACGCGATGATGAAACCAACTGACTTCGATGCGACAATCAGTGATGAGTTGGCCCTATCCCGAGGTACCCCACCTGGGCCGGAGTCGTCCATTTGCAAAGTTGCTCATTTCGCCTGGTACCAAGCGGGAAAGGTGGGAAAGGCCTGGGACATCTCCCAAGTCCTACGCAGAAACTGAGGATTCTGGGGCAAAGCATCAAGGATGGGATGGGTGATGTCATCAAGAAAAACATGCAGTACTACAAGATGAGGGCCATTTGGTCCACATCATCTTTTCATGATGCGCTTCAACATGCTTCGAACACAATCAAATTCTATGGCCGCCCAAGCTTGAAACATTTCCCAATGGCCAGAATCCTGTAACTTCTGGAAGTTTCATGTGTAGTTCGCAGGTCTTTGATTTTGGCCCACCATAGGCACAACTGTAAAAACATGAGAGACAACATCCTGTAGCTCTCATGGATCAATGGATATCAATGGTGTTTCAGGTTTGCTAAGTGTTTTCCATTGATAACACCAGGACTGTTTGAAACACCATTGATATCCATTATACCAGTGGATTATGTATGTTTGCTAAAATCAAATTCCACCAGGACATACCAGGACTAAGTGTTTTCCCAGCTGAGGCGACGTGGAGTTCAAAGCTGTCATCGTTCGACTTTCCTCTGACGTGCGGGATCCAGTCCAGTGAGTCGAGTGGTGCTCCCCACGGCGTCACAAGTTGGTGACCCCATTTTTCGCGATAGATACCCTCTGGTAATTTAACATAGCTATTGAAAATGGCCATTTATAGTGAGTTTTCCGATTAAAAATGGTGATTTTCCATAGTTATGTTAGTTTACCAGAGGGTAAATCATGATAAATCTACGTACCGCGAACATCCCCCTGCCTATTTCCTCTACAAAGTTCATGTGTCGACACCCAGAACCAGACCATTTAATAGAGATCTAGAGTGAAGTTTCCTCTATAAATTTTAAATCTGGTATCCAAAAATAGGGCGATATTTAAGAGGCATTTTTTGTATACCATGGTGGTTGAACTTTATAGACAGTTTTTTTTTGTTTCCCTGCTTTTTATCTTGAAAAAGCTACCTGCTGAAGATGCCATTTGTAGTGGGGACAGCTGATATTGTAGGAAGCCAGTTCAAGTTTGTAGGCTTGCATGATGTCATGTTGTGCAAGGGTTTGAACATGTTTGAACTTTATAGAGGCCCGTGTCTTTGTCTTTTGTTATGTTTTTTTGCCCAAGATGGGTGATGCAGGAGGCAAGACATGGCAAAACCACCCCAAAAACGTACAATCATATTGAAAGAACACATTTGCCTATCATACCTTGTCATTGTTTCTCCTGGATTGTCACAGAACATGTCTTTGCCAGTTCAACGTTGCATTATCATGCATGATCAGAATTTATCAAGTGAACTTGACTTTTCTCAGTAGCATTTCTTAACAAGTTGGAAAACAAATTAGCACAATACTAAACAGAATGTGGGAATATGTGAGAAAATCACAAAGTTTGGCCTGTTGATGGCACATTTGGAATCATTCGGGCACATCGCGTGGCAGAGTGCGGCGGACGCAGTGAGTGAAGCCATGCCGAACCACCAAATCCACATTCCATCCTCCTCCAGCCACCGGTTTTTTTTAGTTTTTCCCATGCATCCCCATGAAACCACCACAGTAGCACAGCATCACCCATAATTCTGGGGATTCCTTGGTCCAAGCACAGCGATGCAGGCATCCAGCCAGCCAAAAAAGTTCAAAATCACCCATGCCCGGGCTTTTTGAACCCTATAAAGTTCAATAGAGTAGGAGGGGATTTTTGTTTTTCACCTTCCACTTCCATCTTCCCCCAGCCTCCATCCCTTCGGAAGCTCGTCGTAGATGCTTCTAACATTTGGAGGCTATATGAGGCTCATGCTGAGCCAACTAAACTGGCTTTTGTGGGAATATGCCAGTTTGGGGCGCGGCCATGTTGGGGGCCTATGTTGGGCTCATGTTGCGCTGATGTTGTGCCTTGATTGAGCATGATTGAGCCATATTGGATCTATCTTGGGTCGTTTGGAAGCGATGGGGGGCCATTTTTGGGCCCTTTTTATCTTCGCGCTAAAAATGATTTATTTTTTGCGCGAAGAAGTTGGAGAAATTGGGTTTGGAAGCCTATGTTGGGCTCATGTCGGGCCTTTATTGGGCCATGTTGGGGTTGTCTTGGGCCTTGATTGAGCTATTGGGTCTATCTTGGGCCGTTCGGAAGCGGTGAGGGGCAATTTTTGGGCCTTTTTTTTCGCGCTAAGAATCATGCAATTTTTAGCTTGGAAGGGCCTATGTTGGGCTCATGTAGGGCCTTTATTGGGCCACGTTGGGGTTATCTTGGGCCTTGATTGAGCCTTAGTGGGTCTATCTCGGGCCCAACAATAGGATGTGGAAGGATATGCAGTTGGGAGGAAAATTTGCGCTGAGTTCTTTGAGTCCTGATGATCATTTATTGGGGTTGGCTTGAACAGAGGCCTTCTCTAGAAAGTTCGGGGTTTCTCTATAAAATTTAAATTGGGTTGAAAAAATGAGGTGAACATTCAGAGCCTTTTTCCAAGGCGCGTTGGAGCTTGAACTTTATAGACTGTTTTTTTGGTTTAACCCTTGATTGGGTAGGTTTTTGATTTTTGTGTTACCTTGAACTTTATAGAGGCTCAATACGATGTGGGTGCTACCCGCCTTGGAACTTTATAGTGATGGTTTGGGGACCATTTCGCAATTTATAGCTATAAAGTTCGGGCCCCAACTATATTAATTCACACGGGGGTCCACGAACCCAATCGTTTAGCCTACTCATAAAACAAAATTTAGCTAACTGTGGGGCACCACATCGTATGCACATTGCGCATTTTCAAGCGGGAGAGATTGACCCCATTTTTTTTTCAGCTAAGGACTGGGAGTCCAACCACAACAGACGCTTGAGTGGAGTCCTCAGTCTTACACTGACACACTCTGGAATGCCCGACAGAACATATGATCCCCAATTTTCATGATTGAAAGAAACATAAAGAAACATCAGGAAACCCTGTAAACACCAACTTGAATTTTCTGTCCCAAATTCTGTGGGTCCACTGGACTTCGACGAAGATATTTTTTCAGATCAACTGGAGAACCATGCCCAAACCTGTTTGGGTCATGATTCGTCTCAAACATGGATACTCCAAGAAAACCATTTGGTGATCATCAGATGAATATAGATCGATCATATTCACTGACTGTTCCCATTGAAATTATACGAAACGATGATTTGGATTTATTTGGTGTACCGCATTTTACACGCACCCATTTCAGGCATGACAGTAAATGCACTTTGAACATATTTGAAACAGCCGGAATAGACTGATCAGGTTTGCCTGCCGATGACGAAGAGGGTCCATGGGAGGTGCGAAAATGAGATGTTTTTGTTGTGAAAAAAATGCAACTTAAGAACATGTAGAGTAGACATTATAAGGACAATCATGCTACGTTCAGGAGAAATATGGACATCTATGTTATTTTTCAGGAAAGAAATTATGGGAAACTTAAGCTATTTACATCCATTTACAAGAAAATTATGGACTGATGATTCTTTTGTCGCTAGCTATTCTATCAAGAACGTCAACTTCAACCACAGATTTATTTCAGGATGCTCCGGATGGATTCCACCCATGTCGCAACCATTTTATGCAGCCCAAATCACAGAATTTGATTTCAGGGCAAGTGAAGGCTCCTCCTTTTGAAGCCAGGCCTTCTTGAACTACAATTTGAACGGAGTCAAGGTCGCAAAATTCAGGACGCCGTGCCACTGGAACCAAGGTACTGTAATCCGCAATTTTATCGATGTTTCGGATTTACCAATAATTGACCCACCGAATTGTATTACATCATATTACATACACAAATTAAAGAAACATGCATGTTTTTTGTTTTTCAGATTTAAAACCCAATGGTCATGTGCTTAGGTATTGTTTTAGCATTTAAACTCATTAGATCATCATCCTTGCTTATTTTTAAGCAAATCCACCAAATGGCAAGTCATTTGACAGTTTGTCTGACATTCTATTTCACATATCTCACATATTCTGACATTACAGTCTATGTGGCATTTATATTTTATATTCATATAATATATACAATCTGACATATTATCTGTCTGTCTATCCGACATATTTTTACATCTAATTTTATTTGACATATTGTGATTGTTTATCGGGCATGTATCTAGACAATTTTATTTGACGTAGTTCGACGGTTCAACATTATATTATATTTGACGTTTGTTATTTGTTCTGGCATTTTATTTGACATGTATTGTGAGATTCCTATCTGACATTTTATTTGATACTATGCACATATGTATTATATATAGAAAAATATATACGTCGGACAGTGAGAGTCTAGCTTATATATTATACAGGCAAATGACAAAGCTGTCTTTTTTTTCTAGATTCAGGAAGAGAACAAATCTGGAAAGTCGCCTCTTTTCTTCTTTCCGCAAGCTAAATGCGGGAATTTGCAGCGTTCATTTTTTTTGAAATTATATCAAATGCAGCGTTTACATGCGGAACTGGGGATCTCGCAGAGTTACCTTGTTTTTTCACATGTTGCGTTTAGCTGGGGACAGATACTTTAAAGTGAGTCACTTCTCAAAGGAAGTTTAGGAGTCTATACTTCCGTGTTACGGAGTTTTGACAGCATTGAAATCAACAGTCACTGCAAAGAACGATCACTGCAAGCAGCAGTCACTGCAAAGAACAGCCACTGCAAAGAGCAGCTACTGCAAAGAACAGCCACTGCAAAGAACAGTTACTGCAAAGAAGAGTCACTGCAAAGAGTCACCGTAAAGAAGAGTCACTGCAAAGAAAAGTCACATTTTATCTGGATTTCTAGCTTACATATTCAGTCATTCTGTCTGACATGCTCTCACAGTCTGTGTGACATCTATTCTGACATTTTTACATGACACTCAGTAAAGGCACCAAGATGATTTTTCTTTCAGATTCAACTCGTTACCACCCGCGGTTGCTGACTTCAAGCCATGCCCATAATATGGTTTGATTTCGAGATCCATCAGTCCCCCCGTTGGTCGGTTGTTATCCAAATGTAAACACGAAAGACACGTTTTGTCCCAATCTGAAGTGCCTTTTTGAGTGTAATGGTTGATTTGATCGTTTTTGACGGGTTGAAATCACCCTAAACCCGCGGACAGCCAGTGCAGCTGACCAAAGATCAGATAGATAGAAACACGCACCAGAAAATTCGTGCTCAGTAGGAGCTCTCCAGTTCAAAAGCCACATGACAGCCAGTGGCCCAGTCTTGGATTCACTTGCCAAAGAGAGGGGATGTAAAAATGTAAATGGACTGATGCATGATGATTTGATTTGCTCTTGAAAGCAGGAAATATTCTGAATAGATGGATTTGTCACAGTACCTGGCGCCATAGTTACCATCCGATACCCGTACGAAAACATATATATATATACATATATACATAGTAATAGACATATACTAGAAGGTTGTTGGGTTTTGGATTGGTGCCGGTGATCCGTACAGTGAAAGGTTTGTTTATTGAAATAAACACAGGCAAACTTCATTGTTATCATTTGTCTTGGGAATCACTAAAACTGCTATGAAAACCAGTTTGTGTTTCCTTCATAGTTTGTCTCATCTTCTCCCACCTGGGATGATGTTCCCAAAGGACTGATATGGGGATGAGTTTTGTTTAACCTATCATGATAGAGTACCTATATATATATATATACCTATATCAGTTGTTATATACATATTTAAATATCTAGTTGTTCAATGAGTTATTTATCATTTACCCGCTATTTTGATGTTCGCTACGGTACCGCTACCAGGCCATATATTTATGAATCTATGGCCTGCGGGATGGCAACGGCATCGTCTTGCGGAGGATTTTTCAAATCGACCAATTGGATCCAATATGGGGAATCCATGGGGAACAACAAATCATACCCTCTGGTAATTTAACGTAGCTATTGAAAATTGCCATTTATAGTGGATTTTCCCATGAAAAAAATGTGATTTTCGATAGTTATGTTAGTTTACCAGAGGGTAAAATCCATGGAAATCGAAATCAGCAAATTGTTGGAAAGAATGGACACCAATTCTGGAAAATTCTGGTTTTGGGGAAAAGGGATCCCTCATTTTCTTAGTTTTTCGTGGCCTAAAATTACGCCTGCATCATTGATCTCAAGGCAAAGAAGATCCTGCAGTCGTAAAGGCTGCTTTGCAGCCCTGAGCCTCAGAAGACGGTCACGGATCCCATGTTTTGTCTGTTCGTATGTTTTAATCATGGTAGTTATATTTGATGTAATTTGAATTCAAATAAATCCAGTATAGACTTCTATTTTTGGTGGTTTGACCTTTGAGCAGGTGACATAATTATATGATTTATTGGTTGCACTGTTTAATTGAAGAATTTGTTCATCGAAATGTATAATATGAGTTGACAATCTAAACTGGGTTTCCTTGTATGTTCCCTTGATTTTTACTTGCAGTTCCCATTGAATGGGGTATTACCCATGGCTTCATGTCAACCCGGCTGTATTTGCATCTGTTTCAGCCATGACTCTCAGGGAAAGCATGCGATTGGCCTCCGGCTCAGTGACAGCACATCACCAGGTACTGCAATCCCTTCACCTCGTTTATCCTGGTGGAATATACTGGCCTGGGTTATTTTGAGGCAAACAAGCCATTTCATGCAACTTTATGTCATACGCTTGGGGGACGAAATTCAATCACTTTCTGCCACTACTGGATGGTAAAAAGACGATTGAATGCGTGTACTGTCAGGTTTGGTTGCGCCATGATGAATCGGTACTTTTAACACGGTTTTGATGTACAGATACAGACAGACAAAGTAGTCAAAGCCAATTCACATTCATGGACACGTTCATTACAAGAAGCAATTGCCCATATACTTCAGCATCTTACAGCCAGTGATTGTCAGGGGCCCATCTTACAGAACCTTTCTGGCTGGTGGTACTTTACATTGGATTACTGGATTACTATTTTTTTTATCCGACAATCATCCCAGTAGACGCATGTTGTTCAGCTTGGAAACCACCCAGCCACCTTTGAGGGAACTGGCAGCTGGCATTTGCCAGACCCTCTGGAGCCCCTCCCCCAATCTCTGCTGAAAAAAAATGCGGTTCCCAAGGCGGCCAAGCAGCGTGGAGAGCAAAGGCTTGCAGAGTGCGTGGGAATCAGGGGGTGGACACTTGAAAAGGTACTTCCAGGATCCACGAATCGAAACTGGTTAGTGTGGTGAGTTTACCCAGTTATAAATGGGGTGCATTGGAAGACTTATTAATCAGGGTAAGCAACCAGTTGGTGGCTGGTGGGATGATCCTTTAAGTATCCCATTCCTGCAAGGAATCTATCAGAGCTATGCTGAGTTTGTGTCAAGATGATACGCCGATGGCCATCAAATAATAGGGAGCCCCAGATTTTCGGCACCAAGGGGTTCTGGGGTTCCCAATTTCGGCCATACCATACCCATATTATATGAGAGTTGGCAAAAAAATCTAATTGACTGCGAACATATTGATCATTAAATGGATCGTATTGATCATAAAATGGGATGTAACACGAGGTAACCAACAATGGTGGGATAATACGCAACAAAATTTTATAATTAATATATAATTGTTGGACATGTGAATTGTGAATGTGCGTTTTTGGAAGATATAGATGTAACACGCAGCCCAAAGTTATTCCCCGCTTGCCATTTAAGGGTCTCTAGACTCTAGATTTTATGATACCTTGCTCCTCCTCTCTTCCTCCTCTCCTCGTTCTCCTCCTAACGAGCTTGCGGGCTGGGCCTGCCAGAACGCTATGCCAGATATCATGTCAGATAGGGACGTCTGAATACATGTCGAACAGATTCAACCAGAATGAATACATATGTCAGATATGTCAGGTAGATTGCCAGATAAACTGTCAGATTAGAATGAGAGAACATCTGCTATATAAAATGTCAGATAACATATCAGGAATCCTCTTACCAGTTTCCCCCAGAAAGTCTAGGGGGTCAACCCCTCTGTAAGCCTTCATTTCCTAGTCATCCCAGGTTTGTATTCTGGGGATCGGCTGCTTTCATAGGGGCCTTAATTTTCTAGCGTGGCTATTTTAAGCACCTCAAAGTTGACAGAGCCTAACTTTC
>Ga0126342_10013219_pt1 | contig 14656 bp, 9 predicted proteins | sample Cyp1metagenome_FD_92528 | JGI IMG/M metagenome (GOLD analysis project Ga0126342, IMG submission 92528) | Coral microbial communities from Lord Howe Island, Old Settlement Bay, Australia - Cyphastrea 1 metagenome | ecosystem: Host-associated > Invertebrates > Cnidaria > Coral ... | reverse complement strand
GGAACATGATAATCATGATACTGGGGATTAGTTCATGGGGACATAAATTACTATGAAACCTAGAAAAAGGATACTTGGGATTAATGGATAAGATGACGACAATAACAACAACCAACCAACCAACCAACCAACCAACCAACCAACCAGCCAGCCAACCAACCAACCAACCAACCAACCAACAACCAACCAACCAACAACCAACCAACCAACCAACCAACCAACCAACCAACCAAACAAACAAACACACACACACACAAACAAATTACGGTTAATGAATCGATGGTGAATATTATGGCATTAAATGGCTTAATGAATCTTAATGATGGTTTATGAGGATTAGTTCATGGGAACATAAATTACTATGAAACCTAGAATATATATATATATATATTAATTAAGTAATGTCCTGAGAATTTGATACGGACCCCCAATATTTATAACATTTTAACAACAACACTATCTATCCCATTCTTACTGGAGTAGATTGGATGATAAATATGATAAAACTTGGGATTATAAACCAGCAATACGTACCTGTAGCAATCGTCAGGGGATTCAATAAGCGCAAATACCCAACAAGAATGTCATGGGGCCTAAAATCACTATGAAAGAAACCAAGAAATATTCTGTGCTAGATGGTGAACCATTGTTTCAGTATGTTTCAGCATAGCTATCATAGATACCCTCTGGTAAACATACCAAAAACTATGGAAAATCACCATGCTATCAATGGGTAAATCCACGAACTAAACGGGCCATTTTCCATAGCTATCCTAAATTGGAGGTACGTTAGTACCATATTTCAGGCCATATTTTGTGGTAATATTCCCTGAAATTTAGGCCTTATATAGGATAGGTACCTCCAATTTTTTCGGTTCCTGTTGCATGGCCATTGAAACTATCGGAAACTCATAGGGGCATGGACCCGGACAAGACCATCCCCCGGCATCTCCTCTGTCTTTGGACCCAGACCTGTCCGGTATCGTCGGCGTCGCTGTAAGGACTCTCCTGGAGCTACGACGCAATGACACGACACAGAAAACTACTTTTCAAGAGTTGCAGGGAATTCGGAAACCCTCCAGTAAAAAAAACATAGCTATGGAATATATTTATAGAATTATGGATGATTTACATTGCATATTAAACATATTTTAACATTGTGATTTTGTTCCCAACGCTACGTTAAATTACCAGAGGGAACCACGTATAACCAACAACATGAATGATCTACAGGTTGTTCGTTCAACCATAAAATATGATGATAATTTGAGACGGCGTTAAACTTTCAACGCGTATAGGGGTATAATCATGGAATAATGGATGAATGATGGTTCGTTGATATTTGCTCAGATTGCTCGCGATGTAAGTAGATCCAACATTGCTCTCATTGCGGTCACTGTAGCCATCAAAAACGGAATTGCCAAAAACATCCAAAAACAATTAGGACATACTGGGTCCATATTAAACTGGGTCACTCCCACTAAATTTAACATGGAACCCAAAAATATGTAGATGTCCTGAATTCACTTGTTGGCTGATTCAGAGATACCCCCAATTTTTCACAAATGAACATGATGACAATGATGACCTCTGGACGCTGGTCAGGAGTCCCCTGATCAAAGCTGGTTGGTGGTTGCTGCCAACCCCTCAATGATGGAGTTCGTCAGTGGGGATGATGAAATTTCCCAATTTGTCTTCATGGAAAACTCACTGGGAAAAATCCAAATATTATATAATGGAAAAATATACTGTATGGAAAGTCATAAAATTCCATAGTTCCAAACCACCAGCCAGAAAGTGTTTCGCCGGTGTCTATCTTGGTAGTGGGCATTCCGATCAAGACTTCTTGACTCGTGACAGAAAAAAAACAAAATCCAGCTGTTTCTCATCATTTGGCAGTGTGTCAAAACCTTGTACCCTTGGTGAACATCAAAATAGCTGGTAAATGGATGTTCATCCCCCTAAAAATGGTATGTATAGGTATTGATCCATAGCCATTTTCCGCAATAACATAGTAATTCTTGGGGGATGCGGTACGCCATAGACCCGATTGTCAGACACATCCATACGACCATCAGAGCTGGTTGCAGACTTATATGGAAGCAATGCAAGGCAACAGAGTAGTTGGATAATAAATATTTATACTTATTTGTGTATATATATATACATATATATATGTATTTATATCTAGATTTATTTACATATCATCACCAGCACTGGAAACATCATAGAAAATGGGCAAGTTCAGAGAAACCAACAGGTCTTAGACCTACGCGAACTTCGCGTCAAGGTGGCTACCCTGTTAGTTATGGAAATGTAGCTTTGTAATCCCGGCCAACGTTAGTTAAAATCACCATAAACCAACTTAGCTAATAACTAATAACTAGGGTCATTGACCATTTGCTTCATAAACTGAAACTATAAACCATTTATACCCTCTGGTAATTTAACGTAGCTATTGAAAATGGCCATTTATAGTGGATTTTCCCATGAAAAATGGTGATTTTCCACAATTATGTTAGTTTACCAGAGGGTAGTCAGCATAAACCCTAGTCATTCGAGTTACAAACCAACTCAGCTAACTACGGGGCACCCAGGGATCCAATTTAAACCTCCTCGTAGTTCAAAGGACGCCATAACAAATGGAATACCGTTTACCCTCTGGTAAACTAACAGTTTGCTATGGAAAATCACCATTTTTAATGGGAAAATCCACTATTCATGGCCATTTTCAATAGCTACGTTAAATTACCAGAGGGTAGTTTAGTCCATGTCAGGACATTCACTTACCCATCCTTAGGCATTTTGGCTTTCACTTTCACCATACCCTACTGTGGATGGTTGCGAAATCCCAGTTGATAGGTGGTAAACATCCCACTATTCATAAAGGGTTTCAACATGTTTCAACCATCCAAGGTGGTGCAGGATTTCTTCCATCCACAGTATCTCTTTTCATATCACATTCCACTGCTGCGGTGATGTTCCCTTGACTTCTTGGTGATGTAGCCATGGCGCCATGGCGCCCTGAGCTACGAACGGTTTGCCACGACTAGTCAAGTCGTTGGTTGTATGACGGATCGAAACCATGGCGCCTTGCTCAACAAATAACCTGCAAAATGGATCGTCTCAAAAAATATATCTCCAAATTTGGTCTTACAAGTCTTGACCCATCAGAATATCGCCATCTTCCCCCCAAAACCACAGGAAACTTCACACCCCACCGCGCTGGCCAGTTGTTTCAAACCATATAGAGCGGAAGGCTCTGGAGTCAGCGCACACCTCTTGCCATGACTCGCCGCAAAAGGTGGATTTGAAGCCGTCCGGGAGTGGCACCACAATAGAAACACAAGGGTTGAATGGTACTTCTGATGAAGGATTTCACGTGAATGTACAAGATGGGGCCCCCGTTCGATAGCTAAGTTGGTTTATAATTCCAATAACTATGGCTAACTATGGTTTATGATACTTGTAACTGTAGTTAATGGGGTTTATAAACCAACTTATAACTGGGGGGCACCATCCTGTATCTTATATATATATATATAAATACATAAAGCAAACAAACAGGATCATGATCTGGGTTGGGCTCAAGAATATTCGGCTCAAAATGACACAAACATCTCATATTTGGCAAACGGAAGAGAACAACGATTGATGATCCCGAGCCAATCCGGAGTTCTTCTTCTAATTCAGGAATCCAGTTCAAGTAAATTGCAAATTGAAAACACAGCGATGGGTACACTGCGCATGTGTCCAGGTCTGAACATCTGATCTGACTCTGATCTCTTCAGCGCTCAGCAGAAGCTTCCTCTGCTTGGTGGTTCATCCCACGAATCGTAAGTGGGTTAGTTCACCCCAGTGATTTCAGTGGATTTACCCTACAAAAATCCCATGTAAATCACTGGGGTTATAAACCACTTACGATTCGTGGGATGAGCCGCTTCCTCTGGAAATCACAAATCCTGCGAGTAGGTCCACTCTTGGTTCCGATTTCCTGGGCGACGACAAATCTTCCAACAGACTCTGTGTGGGGTTTGAGGGATGAGAAGAGAATAAAACATGTGCTGTGCAAAAAAATGAAGTGTGCTGATCACCGACCGCGACCGCGAAGACTTATCCTCAACATGTATCGAAAGACATTACATAATATATATATATGCATATATATAATGTAAAATCGACGTTATAGACGCTGAAAAAATATCGACACACATGTAATTCTGCAATATATTGAAACCTTCTGACCCCTTCAGTTGCCCTTCAGTTTCAGGAATCTTGGGATTCACCAGCCAAACCACCAATCGTTGGTTCATATGTTGAACATTTCTAATCAATGACACATTTTGAATAGTTGGTTCATACATATTTGAATACATACTTGAATACTTACCAAAGATTCTAGTATTGAGGGTTATAGAGTTATAGAGGCGCAAAAACTGACCCAGAACATATCAAGACATTACCACGGTTCCAATGTGGCAGAGGAAGATTTGTACCTCAGTCAGACACGGCAGCCAGCAACACATCCATAAATGGGAATGGCTGAATGACTCAAATTTATGTATGCATCTATATAATTTTTTAACTAGATATAGATATGTACATACATACTTGAATACTTATAATGAGAAATTTTGTGCGTCCTTTGATATCACATTTCTTTGAGCAAAAGCCAACGGACAGGCAAAGTCCACCTATAACCGAGATTGAAACACATTTGGTCGGTTAGATAGTTGGTAAATTAAATGTTTAGTCAGTCATACCTCACAAGGTGGTGCCCCCCAGTTACAAGTTGGTTTATAAACCCCATTAACTATAAAGTACCATAAACCATAGTTATTGGAGTTATAAACCAACTTAGCTAACTATGGGGCACCACCTTGCAGTTGATTGGTGATCAAGTAGATGTTCTGCCAAAGCTAGGTGGATTTGCATTTTGAACACAGTTTTTCCCTGCATCATGTTGATCGCGCGACAGCAGTATTCTATCTCCATACTATATGCCCCTATAAGGGTCAAGTATCTCCTGAGGAAATATTCTGGGGGTGATTTTGGGTGTTAACTACCTTCTCAGGTGGTATTAGTTGGATCTATACAGGGACCAATGTTTCTTGCTTAAACATGTTGAAGATTCAATTTGTATCAAAAACTGGGAGAGAGGACTAAACGAATAACGCGCCCTCTGATAATAATCCCTCTCTTATAAATCTTATAATCCCCTAGTGACTTTTCAACTGGGTTTAGACAGCTTGGCTGTCTGGTCTGTCCCAACGAATCTTCCCCAAAAAGATGCAAAACAGTGTTTCCAGCCTGGGAATGCTCCATGATATTTACCAAAAATATGTCCAGGTTTCCCATTGGCTGCAAACTCTTTTTTGGGAGCTGCAAAAAAAACCTCTGGTAAACTGACAAAAAACTATTGAACATGGCCATTTAGTTCGTGGATTTACCCATTAAAACTTGTGATTTTCCATAGTTATGTTAAATCACCAGAGGGTAACATTTGAGATTGCATTGAACTCGATCAAAAAATCAACCATGCATTGCGCCGCGTCCAAGCCGTCCCACACGTCGTCCAAGTGACACGCCCTCCGATGGTGTCGGGTTGGGCTGCATCCAGACACTGATCGAGGTTCTTCAGTTTCACCTGTGGAACCCCATCGTTTTATGCGGATACCAACCATAATATGGCTATATACAGTAATGGGCATGCAATATCAACATATACATATATACATATAAAGACGATATAGTGGGATATAGAACGAAAATAAACAAACTATACATATAATATATATACATGGATTTTGCTTAAGGAACCACCAAAACGTAAAAATCATGCCCTATAGATTCCCCAAGTAGTGGATTTCCCATGGAAAAACAATAAGGGATATAATCTGACCAACAAAAAATGTTGCTTCATTCACAAATGATGGGGACTAAAACTATGAAATCTGGGCAAAATCTGGCGTATTCAAGTGCCAATTAATTGTAATAATTTGATGTAATTTGCCCATGAAACTGCGTAGAACCCTGATCGGAACCGACCAAAATGAACATCTAATCAACAAACATGGATATACTGTGGATGGAAGAAATCCTGCACCAGTTGATAGATGGTTTATCCCATTATTTCTAGGGTTTCAACCATCCAAGAAGGTGCAAGATTTCTATAAATTTCTTCCATCCACAGTATCATAAGGAACGACCGTATTTCACATGGCTAACCATAGATAACCCCGGAGAAAAAAGAGTTGGTTCATGTTGGTTCGTGTACATATCCTCGTTGCCAGAAAAAAAAAGCACTGAGTCCTATCCAAGATTGACAGTGTGGTCAAGATATGGTGGGATATGGACATCTCACCATCATTGAGATCTGTATAACCATAGGTGGATGTTTATAGACCCTGAACCATAAGGTTATTTAATATACCTATTTATACGGATCTATAAATATACCTATTACAGATCCATATAAACAACCAAATACCATAGGCGATATGGTTATTTAATAGGTATATAGATCCATATAAATCAATGCCGGATTAATAAACCCCAAACGGCTGGTTCATTGGGAAGGTACTTCCTAAAAAAGTATCAAATCATGACTATTGGGGGAATACCCCCCTAATAAACCATGGTTTAGCAAAATCCGGGGTTGACATTATTCTTGAATTGATAACCATCTTCCCCAATAACTTTTGACCATGTTTTGACCATGTTTTGACAATGCTTTGACCGTAGAACAAAAACTTTCAGCGAGATCAAGTTCTCTTCACGAAACGGTAGAACCAATTCGCAGTCAGGTAAATCCTCGCGGATGTCATTGGTTCAAGCACACAGTGTTGTGGCGACACCAAACAGATTTCTAGAAAACTATAATAATTAGCTAATTACTTTTCTATCCTTTTGAGGGTTACTATAATCATTGTGTTCTATTTGTTTCGCAAGAATCGTCGACTCGTTTTTATTTTTTTAGCCAGATTCCGGTATATATTACATACAAGAAGTGACGCACACACAAATATCATACTTGCATGATCTTGCATGCATATTATGTTCGGAATACATGCGCATACTCGTTGGCTGGAACTCCATTATTCTGTGATATTCTGTGTATTTCCAATGTCCACTCCACTCCTGTGAAATCATCATATCAATCAGAACGTTAGCAGAAGTTCTTGCCGGTCAATCCGATGTTCATCGCAACCCGCCCCAGTTCTCACCAATCCTTGCCCTCTGATGTCAGCGCACCTGCTCTGAGTCTGTATTGTACCTCAGTGGCCGTGGGCTTGACATGATTTGCTGAGAATCTGATTTTTGTTTGAACTACCCTCTGGTCAACGTTTACATAACTATGGAACATCACCATTTATAGTGAGTTTTCCCATGAAAAATGGTGATTTTCCATAGTTATGTTAGCTTTCCAGAGGGTACTTAGGACACAACCAGCTGCCCTTTGTCATATGCGGACATAGCAATCCATCATGGTTCTGACTCTGACTGCTGGGACGACCGATGCTGACCATGGTCACTGAGCCGCTTGGGATCAAGTGGGTCGTCATTTTTTGGGCATTGTTTCCTATGTTAATCTGCTTGGTGGTTGGTGCTAACCCCTCTGAAAAATATGAGTCAGTTCGTCAGTTGGGATGATGACATTTCCCAACTGAATGGAAAGTCAAAAAAATCCATGGTTCCAAACCACCAACCGGCATTCATTAACTATAGTTATATCTACCATAACCCATAGAATTCAGCCACTTATAGATTCCAAACCACCAACCAGATTTAAATCCCTATTTAAATCTCGATTTTCATGGATCACTCCTCCAATATGGGTGTATAATATTGTATCATCCTCGTTTTGATCGTGGCACGTTTCATGGCCAATTTTAGATACCCTGCAAAATAATAATTTCTTAGCTGGTGAACGTAGATAATCCCACTGATACCATCTAAGATTGACCTACAAGGTGGTGCCCCCCAGTGATGTTTGTTGGTTTATAAACCCCATGAATACTATAGTTATTTGCGTACCATAAACCATAGTGAAATTGGAGTTATGTTCACCAACTTAGCTAACGAACTGGGGCACCACCTTGTAGATTTGGGGTACAGTCCACTTGGCTTTCAGACTCCTTGGACAAAAAAAAACAGCGCGCCAAGAGGCTCCCAGCTTTGCGCGGAGGAGTCATCGAGGCAATCACCCATGGCCACCGGAATACCTCACAAGATTTCATGAAAAAAGTTGGGAGTTTTGTGACAAACATCATGATTTAAGCAGGCCCAAATAGGGAATTTGTCCGTGATTTCTGCTTTGTGATAGAATGTGAGGCCCCCCAGTTATAAGTTGGTTTATAAGCCCCAGTAACTATAGTTATAAATACCATGAACCATAGTTATTGGAGTTATAAACCAACTTAGCTATCTTGGGGGCCTCTCATTGTAGAATACTTTAGGGAAATTCCCATGGAGATAAAGCAACCATTTGTGGGATTTAACCTGCAACAAATGTAATTTAACCAGTAAAAATTGGGAGGTTAACCAACAAGGTGGTGGCGGCCTAAAAACCAGCAATTTCCTGGGCTTATATCCCCTGGTAATTCAACATAGCTGTGGAAAATCACCATTTTTACATATTATTGCTAGGTAAATCATCATAAATCATCTAAAACAATGTTCATTTCCCGTAGCTGCGTTAAATGACTAGAGGGTAGTGAGATACTTCAAGGGATTTGCCGTTGGCTCTAGGCAGCTTGACAGAAGCCTGAGAAAGCAATCTCAGGAATCTCTGCAATGTTGGATTTCGGTCAGATTGGTGTCCAAAACAATGAACGTCAACCAACTGAAATGGTGAATGAAACAGGATATTTTGTGACTATCAACCAACAGGTTCGAATGGCACACATGATGATGCACTTTTGCTTTTGAATTCTGGGATACTCAGTTTTTGACAAACTCTGTGGGATTGTGGAGCTTATGACCAATACAGCAATGACTACCCCTCTGGTAAACTAACAGTTTGCTATGGAAAATCACCATGCTATTCATGGGCAAATCAACTATAAATGGCCATGTTCAATAGTTTTTTGTATGTTTACCAGGCCGGGTATGTGACGTGAATATATTACCCACAAAACATGGGAACGATTGGTACGCCGCTTGCGTCCGGGCTATACCCTGACACAGGTGCTGGCGTCCCAGCTCCCAAAACGGGATCCAGTGCCTAGAGGAACTCCCAAAAGGTTACAATGTGATCCCCGTGTTGTAAGTTGGTTAAAAAAACCCAGTAACCATATGTGGTTGGTGGTTGACCTACCCCTCTGAACAATATGATGAAATTCCCAATATATTCATGGAAAACTCACTGGACAAATCCAAATATTAATGGGAAACATATGGGGCCCCATATATGGAAAGTCATAAAATTCCATGGTTCCAAACCACCAACCAGATATATATATATAGAGAATATATCCACCATAGCCATGCATTAGATCAATGACAAACTCAGCCAACCCTCGGGGCCAGCTGGGTGGTTTGATTCGCCACATTAACAATGTTCATCGGGCCCCCGAATAGCAATCGCAAAATCAACTTGGAACTTGGCGAAGGTTTGGTCTTTATGGGGATTATAACATATCATATATTGTGGTCAAAACAATAATGAACTACCCATTTGGGGAATGGTAAACATACCACCTATAAAGATGGTGATGACTGGGGGATGGTATATTATTGTTTTAACCACATTATTGTAACTATAGTTTTCAGGTTCTAAACATGTCTAAACCAACAAACATAATATACATAATATATATAATATAACATATTATATAACATATCATAGTTTTCAGGTTCTAAACATGTCTAAACCAACAAACATTACGGTTGGCCCTTTATTGTATACATCCCCCAGGATGTGTCAAGTTGCCAATCGCTTGCGTCTCCAAAACAGGAAGGCCCGTAGCCTGGCTTGAGGAACCCCCTAAAAACTAAAACGATTCCCTCAATGTTAGTACAGCAATAACCACCCATCTATTTCCATGGTTTATACCACCAGATATCACCATATACCACCTATGTATAAATATATTGTGGTTAAAACAATAATACAGTACCCATTTGGGGGATGGTAAACAGACATAAACATACCACCTATAAAAATGGTTATGACTGGGGGATGGTTTACTAGGATTTCCATTGGGAAAGAAAAAGCAACATTGAGCAAATCCAGGTGGTTCATTGCTCTTTCACACACAGAATCCACATCCCCCATATGAAACACCCCTTGGAAACCATAGTTTCGTAGGGGGATTTGCACATACTTGTGCCCTTTTTAAATGCGGGTGCTGGTTTTCATGCAGGGGGATGGGATGATGAACGATGTTTTTCATCGCCTCAACAGATGGATACACTTTTTTTTTGACCGTCTGACATATCAATAGTTGAGACACATTAAGCTGCAAGCTCCAAATACCAGTGAGCTATCATAGCTACATATTCTTGAACACATATTAATAGATGTTTAGACTGACTGGAAAGTCATGAGGCTCAGCTCTGCCAGGTGCTTCTCCAGCTTGAGCCAATGCCCTTATCCAAAACCGATTGCTGTGTCCAACTAAATTTAGCTAATTGTGATATTCACAAGACCAAAGCCGCACCTATCATAGCCTCAAAAGGCCCGTGCTTAGACTTGAAACCATGATATAGGATGAGTTTCTAGCCTTTATTCTTGCTTAAAGTCCCATCTTTGCCAATAGGATTAGCTCCTCTTCTGATTCTTATCTGGGCGGTAGTTGAGCCACACCCCTGCGAGAAAACTTGTTGGGGATCATCATTCCACCTGTTGGGATGAAAACCAAACCACAATTGCAACCACAAACCAGAGACATCCACAGACCAGTCATTGGTTGGCTAGACAATTCAAATTGAAGGTTAGTTGCACCACTTTTAATTTTCACCCCTGAGCTTAAACACCCACAAAGGGGAACCCCTAGATAGGCTAGATAGGTAAATGGCAAGCCATAACTAGGTGGATGTATCGACAGTTGGGTGCACATAAACCAACTTAGACCGGGGGTGCCACACCGCATATCTCCGAGGCTGTCAAATCCATTCAAGAAACAATGTTCATTTGCAAAAGAAAATAAAGTGCTGCTCAAAATCTGGGTGTGTCTTAAGTTTGGGTACTCATGATTTACAACATCATGTCCGGCATTCAGAACGTGTTTTTATTTTAATAGGGGGTATGTATACACCCCAAATGAGATTTCTCGTCATACATCCACTGTAACTATCCCACTATATCCTCAATATGTGCATTTTTCGTTGGTCAAGTCCCACATTGTTCTTTCACAAACACACATATTGAGAGAAGCAAACATTATTAAGCCATTATTAAGGCCCTACTAAGAACATATTGGTGTTGCATCCTCCATTTTTGCGGGCTAGCATATTGTATATTGTATCCCAATTTCCCGATAAAATCCCCAATCCCACCCCAGAAAGGACAAATTAGGTAAAATCCAACCAAAAACACATCAATTGCTGTTCATTTTTTGTGGTGGAGGTTACTCAAAACCCCTTCGAATTCTGGGTGGTTCCCAGCTCCTCTGCTAAAAGTTCAACTTCTACAATGTGAGGCCCCCAATATAGCTAAGTTGGTGAACATAACTCCAATAACTATGGTTTATGGTATTTATAACTACAGTTACTGGGGCTTATAAACCACCTTATAACTGGGGGGCCTCACATTGTAGTCACTAGAGTTTATCTAAATCACCATTATCCCCAAAGAAACGAACAAAGTCTACGGGAGTGGCTGGGTTTTCACCCCAACTTCGACAGCCTCCAGGCAGAGTCCGTTGCGGTCTCTCAGCTGTCCACTGCTCGTGTTGTAGATCCACCTGGACCCAACGTCGCTACGTGCCGCCCCGACGTGGGCAGGTGTCAACTTATAAAGGAGTATACTTGGTGGTTATAACCCCAGTTATAAGTGTATTAACCCTACTTATCCCATTTATAACTGGGGTTATAACCCACTTACCAAGTGGGATGAACCACCAAGTAGCTACATATGGCTAGTGTTACAGCTAATTGGTGGTTTCAACATGTTTCAACCCCCTGAAAAATATTAGTCAGATTGGATCATCATCCCAGACAGTAAACATGAAGTCTACTTAGTATCGCTGATTTCATGGAATATATTAGATATGAATATGCAAAATATGATGGGATGTTAATGGATGCTGATGTTTTCACGGGTAACGAGTATTTAATGGGATATTTGGAGATAATGATGGAACATATAAACTTGATCTGTGCCATGGTCAAGTTACATAGACAAATAAGGACTATGACTATGGTCATCGCACAGGAATCCAATCATAATGGGATATAATGGGTATGTACATCTGAATGGATTGATGACCATTTCCAATTTTTGACATTGCGCAATATGGATGTGTCTGAAAATAGTGTACCCCTAAACCCAATGGTTAATGATCATTATCCCGTTTTTAAATGGCTATTTCATTGGGAATATACCCTATTTTCAGACAAACCCATATGGCCATACCTTGCCATACCCTCTGGTAATGACCAACGTTGTGTTTGCCATGGTATAGATGGCCTGTAGTTCGATGATTTGCCGCAACATTGAACATTAAACATGGTGATTTTCAGGCCCCCCAGTGATGTGAACGTTGGTTAACAAAAGCCCCAGTAACTATAGTTATAAATACCATAAACCAGAGTTATTGGAGTTATCTTCACCAACTTAGCTATCTTGTGGTGATTTTCATCAGACAGTAATGTACAATAGCTCGAAAGTGCGAGATGCAGCGAATCTATAGCTGCTGATGGTGGCTGGTCACCAGCAAAAAAAAACATGAAACATGAATAAAAAATGATGGTTTTCCAAACGTTTTGACGGGATGCGATAGAATACCATGGTGAGTTTGCCACCAAAAGTTGGTACCTGTAAAAAAAGCGCCCCCAAGTAGAACTACTTCGATTTAAGGTGCTAGTTTAGCAACCATGAATACCGTTGAATACCTTTTACTCACCAGATTGTGTCTGCATGCTTTCAAAGAGGATTGTAATTCAAGCGTTAGAAGACCATGACAGGCATTGATAACTATATTATTTTGAGCGAATGTTCGGTTCTGCGAGTATAGCTAGATGGGGTGGTAAACCAAGTTACAACTGGAATGGGCATAAACTAGATAAACCAGGTGGCTCGTGGGCAACGCCCATGTTTAATTATCTCAGTTATATGGACAATTCACAGTTGCATATGGTTCGAAATTACGATGCACTAAAAGGATCTAAAAGGTATAGGATATTTAACCAGCCAAGTATGCGCTGGCAATGGCGGGTGCAGGAGAAATAGAGGTTTCATTGATTTACCCACCCCTTGAAAGGAAATACTGTAACCTCTGGCAAATTAACATCGCTGTGGAAATTAATAATCGCATTATCTTTAAGGTAAATCATCTGTAAATGGACCTAATAGTTAAGTTAAATTACCACAGTGTATTGCTGAAATAATAGTACAGTAAACCTCCCAAAATGTTCTCAGTAAATCATCCCCGATGCAACCCAGATTCGTGTTCTCTTTAAATTCCCACGTTTGATAAAATATCTTTCTGCCAAATCCACATTTCTGCAATCTCAGCATCATCGCCGGTTCAACTCAGTTGTGTGAAATTCTCCCGATATTTTTGGATTCAATTTAATCACTGGTTGGTGGTTTCAGCCCCTCTGAAAAATATGAAAGTCAGTTGGGATTATTCTTCCCAATATATGGAAAAATAAAAGCCATGTTCCAACCACCAACCAGATCATATTTAATCCCACAATCACACTTGGATTCATCAAAATCCCACCAAATAACCCGCTTTGGTGCCCGTGTTTGGCTGGTAAAATCTTCAATTTTTTGGTCAGGTCAAGTCCAGATTTCCTCTTTTGGTAGATGCTTCGATCCTTCCGATATGTCCAGGGCTCCAGGGCTTGAATTTGGTGAATCATCCCCCATTGTTTGTCGCGCAATCTCTTTGGATTGCATGTGTTTGTTTAAACAAGTCCTGGTATTTTACACGTATATCACTCACTATTTCTGAGTGAAATCCCATGATGCCCGTGGAATCCATACATTTTTACTATATGGTGTTTCCTCAGTGAAGCGCAATGTTATTAAAATAGTGCAGTATTTAAAAAAAAAACGAGAAAAAACGTGAACTGCAGTTACTCATTATCACAGATAGGTTCATGAAACTCGACATTCAATAGTGTTCACATCAATCTATATTCCACTGTTTTCTCACTTAAAAGAGTTACACTCTGGTAGACTAACATAGCTGTTGAAAATGGCCATTTATAGTTGATTTACCCATGAAAAATTGTGATTTTCCATAGTTAGGTTAGTTTACCAGAGGGTATATGAAATTCCATCCTAAAACATCCCATTCTGTTGCAATATATTGGGGCACACTGGCCTCAATTTCACGCTGCCACGTACCAATGGCGGTCATCCAGTGGTGCCGAGGCGCAGCTGTGCATCATCGGTGTTGCAGGGCTGTAGCACAGCCCGTCGCTGAAACACTTCCAAGCAGAAGGAGGCGCCCGTGCGAATGCGGCCAATCCTCGGGCT
>Ga0126342_10013218_pt1 | contig 14656 bp, 13 predicted proteins | sample Cyp1metagenome_FD_92528 | JGI IMG/M metagenome (GOLD analysis project Ga0126342, IMG submission 92528) | Coral microbial communities from Lord Howe Island, Old Settlement Bay, Australia - Cyphastrea 1 metagenome | ecosystem: Host-associated > Invertebrates > Cnidaria > Coral ... | reverse complement strand
GATGTCAAGATAAGAAGATGTGAAGATGTCAGGGTTTTAGGGAGGGAGGGAGGGAGGGAGGAGGGAGGGCGGGAGGGAGAGAGGGAGGGAGGGGGAGAGGGAGAGAGAGAGAGAGAGAGACAGAGACACAGAGAGAGAGAGAAAATGTGAATATGAGAAGACGTGAGAAGACGTGCACATGTGCAGATGTGAAGATGCGAAGATGTGAAGAGTGAAGATGAGACAATGAGAAGATGTGAAGATGCGAAAATGTGAGATGTGAAGATGAGAAGATGAGAGGACGGGAAGATGTGAAGATGAGAAGATGAGAAGAAGATGTGAACATGTGAAAATGTATAGCAGACCGCCTTCTTCTAGAAAAACCCTTTGCTCAGACGCTCTCGGGAAAACTGTAAGTTTAAGATTGGTCAACCGACAAAAAATTGCAGTAGTAGTTAGTTTTGTCTCAAAAATGGTTTGGTAGTTGTTCAAAAGCGTTGTGTTTTCCGGTGGTTTTGTAGTTTACACACACACAATCTAAGGATTTTGCCAACATAATATGGGGATATTTTCCCGTCAACACGCATGCCCACAACACAGGAACCTTGAGTTTAACGAACTTGAGGAGTTACCAGATCCTCGGCACAGTGGCTGCAAGGGGGGCCGCCAAGTCACGGGTAGTTTCAATACTAAATCATGGTCTAATGACTGGGATGATTTGGGGTACTGCCATTTTAGGACATCTACATATATTGGGGATTATCATGATCCAGCCAGCAATTCCAGGGAGAACGTTGCTGGTTTTGAACACTGCTCAAGTTGGGGTGTAAACAGCAAATTGTTGTCGTCACCTGGTTTCATCACCGTAAACTTGGAAAAAACGGGCCCCAAAATTTTAAAACAGTGGGGCTGGTGGCCATGAATCAAACTCATGGCGAAACGTGGTTTTTGCATTGCGTATATTGTCAAATTCAAACATGTTACTGTACCCCCTGGTAATTAAACATGGTAATGCAAAACTCAAATTTTTATTCAAATTTGATAATCACGCAAAGCATGTTGACATTTTCTATCTATCCAGTTTAAATCTATGTAGAGTAGCGATGGTGATCCCAATTGACATGGAGATGGATGACTCACCATGAACGTGCGACATGATGGTTGTTCCCAGCAGTTTGCTTTTGAGATTCGGCCGAGGAAGATTTCTTCAAAGGTTTGGAGAAACTGAAAGTCTTGTGGCTCACTGGAAATCACTACCAACCAGGCTTGGGGTGACCACATCTTGAATGAACATCATCTTTAAATCCCACTTTTTTTAGGAGCTGCATGTGGGATGATTTTTCACATTTGAACATCTGGCTTGTCCCATCAGGTCCTATCCTAGTCTAAATGATTGCCAAATGAGTCTATCCGGAAACAGGGCGCCCCCCCAAAGTCCACCAGTTTAATTATTGTATCATCATTTTCCCTCTTGAACTGGTTATTTTTTTGGATATCCACATCATTTTCAGACAGAAAAATGCAGGAAATTCGGTGCTTGTACCGTACCTGCCGTTGTTTGGGGGTCACCAGCGACCCATCGCAGGGGAGAAAGGTTACAAGAAGATGAAGGCGATCGCCTTGGAACCTTGGGACCTTGGGGTGGACAAAATCTCGAAAAACTGGGGATGATGGTGATATGTTGGTGGGTCAAAATTTCATAGATGATGACTATGAGACTATGATGTAACATGTTCAATGTTCAGCATCTGATATTCCAGATCATATTCCGGTCATTTTCACTTTTGTTTGTTTCTGCCGGTCATGTTTCTGCCTGCAGCCTTGTTTTCAAGGGCCTTAGAAGCTTCTGAGGTCTTCAATGATTTGACCCAGAAAAGACCTGCTAACCTGTCTTGGATCTATTCACGACTTGAGGGCCCCGTTTTTGTATATAGACTATTTATGACTATTTATGATTATTTCATATGATGTTGGTGATATCATATTATATCTCCCCCTTTCAGGATGTTTGAACTATGTGAACCCCCCGATTGGTTTGCAAGTTCAACCGCTATCCCCCATGAATCCTGCCATCTACGGCCTTTTTCAGGCGGCTGGAAATCGTTTGCAGCTGTTGCATCCCAAGCAGTTTGAGGGCTTGGCCAACCTACAGGCGCTGTGGAACCCGTGGTTTCCGGCTACCCTCACAACGTGGCTTGCTGGAGCGTACCTCATTTATTTTGATGATTGTCCCAGCTGTCAACCTCACTTTCCGGGAAGTTCCAGCTTGCCATGTTTGAGTACGGAAGGGTATATCTATTCGTCACCATTAGTGACCATTTTTAATGCCATTACCCCACAAAAACATGGCAAAAAAGAGAACCCCCCATTGATTGCACGAAAAACCCCGGTTCAAAATTCTGGGCCTTTGGCTCAATGGCAGGTGTTGCTTCTGCATCACAACAGGCGGGATGTGATAAGCTGCTTAGCACGGCTGGGTAAATGTTCCACATAATGTTAGTAAAACAATGCCATAAACCACCCATATTTTGATGGTTGGAATCCCATCCATAAAAATGTAAATTTGGGGATGGCGGATCCTATTGCTTTACTCACATTATCATGGACATATTGTTTCTTATTGGGGATGATAGTGGAAACAACATCTAGGTTTCCTGGAAACCACAGCTTGGGATCCTATTATGTTTTAGCTTCAAAAGGCTGCACATACGTTGAAACAAGATGAACTAAGAGATTTAAGGTCCAAAATGCTCCTCCGAATTGTAAGGAAACCACCCCCAGACTGAAACAACCCCCCTGTTCCATCATTTTCCACCTTCCTGCAACTAAAAAAAGAAACAAAACCCCCCCCATTTCGGATCTGGGTTCCAATTCCATTCAATTAATTGGGATAATGGATCTGGGTTCCCATTTTTCGATAATTGGAACGATAATGTAACATTTATCCATTTATCGTTCCAATTCTCAACGTTTCTGAGCCCTGTTTTCGTGTCACCGCCCGGGCGGTGAACCGGGGCGACCCTGCGCCCAGATTGGAGACACTTCCCCAGAAGGTCTTTGAGGGTCTGAGGAAACTTCGTCCCTCGGCATCCTTCGGCCTTGGCGCAAAGGGAACCATAGTAGCCATAGTGAGTATATGGTAGATCAGATCTGGTTGGTGGTGACTGGAACCATGGAATTTTGAATGACTGCAACCAGAAACAGTTGGGAATGGAATAACATCCCAACTGACGAACTCCATCATTTTTCAGAGGGGTAGGTATACCACCAACTAGTAGATGTTCATAGTGGTTATTTTCTAATGCTGCTTAAGAATAGTGGTTGATGATGGTAATGATTGTTGACAATGGTTAATAATTAATGGTTCATGACAATGATTGATAGCAATGGGTAAAAGTTGTCAATAATAGTATGTAAATGGAACACACACACACATATATGTATATATATATATATCATATATATATATATATATATATATATATCATATTAAGCAGCTGCTAGAACCACGGAACAGGAAGGTTTGGGTTCTCAGCGGCCCCCCGCGTTTGACTCGAACCTGAGCGGGCACAGTGTTCACAAGCCCGCGGGCCATTGCGGTGGCCTTCCTTGCCTGCAGCGGCTGCCTGGTGACCACAGCGCTGCTGAGCTTTGCAATCGTGCTCTGCTACCCTGGCCAGGTAGTATTCACCTTCATCTGGGGTCCCAGACCCGTAAAATCTGGGGGCCTGGCAGTGCATGCGACACTACTTCACTGTCATTGTTTTGGTTTTCCTCCTGAACGTGCACTATTACGCCTTCACAGAGAAGAAGAGGAAGGAGACACAGAGCCCTTGCGAGATTCAGGTGGCATTGTCACCGACTGGGGCTTCTGAAGCTCCATACTGGACAATTAGTCCGGATACGAGGCATTTTGCGACATCACCATTCAGCAGATACTGTTTTTCTTTCGAGGATTCAGAGAGCTATGGCGACTTCCAATGCCCCGTGGAGATGTGCATGGTGCATGCGACTGAACAAGTCGAAAGCAAATCGTTGTGGAGCATGCGATGTTTTATAGCACAGATGTATAGATCCTACGTACGTCCATGGAGGACATGCGAGAAAGGGGACCTACACAGACTGGACAAAAGATTGGGAAGACGAGGAGTACTGGAATCGTGGTGGCAACGCTTCGAGACATGTATCATCTTCGCGATCAGCCAGTGCAAGAGCGGACAAGCATGCGAAACACGCCAAGGGGAAGACCAACAAGAACAGATCAAAGGCCAACAAGAAGACATCAGCTCCGCCTTTGGAGCCACCATGGAATGCGGGACACGATGTGCATGCGCCGTCTGTCCCGTCAGCTTCCAGAGAAGAAGTGCAGAAGGCGGAGGACAAGTACAATCAGCTGGTCAGCAAGCTGCAGAATGCCAAGGACGAGGAGGAAATGAGGCAAATTGTTGCCGAGTCCAACCGTGGCACGGCCTCTTCCAAGTCCATGCATCAAGCAGTTACCAAACTCGACCAGGCAAGAGACAAATACAAAGGGGCAAAGAAGGCAAGACAGAACTTGCACAACAATTGGAATGCCTATCTGAACGAGTCCATCAAGAGATGGCAGAAGTTTGCAGAGGAATTTGCCGAGAAGGACCAGGTGCTGGAGTCCGAAGTAGACAGCACGCTGGAGAAACTTCAAGCAGCGAGACAGCATCTAGACGAGGTCAAGGAGCAGCATTCCAAGATGGATGCACACTTCCTCAGCAACAGCGTCGACCTGGTCTCCGACATGGAAGAGGAGACGTTGAAAGAGGAGACATCTGCGACGATCAAAGAAGGCATCACCAAGTTGTTGGCGGGCCTGGAGAATGCCAAGGTCAGTCAGAAAGACGAAGAAACAATAGAGGAAAGTGCCCCCAAAAAAGCAAAGGTTGGAGACGGTGGTGGAGCTGGATCACGTGCCTTAACGGCTTTTGGTGGGCCGAGCAAGTAGACCGTAAGGAGATTTGCTCAAGGCCAAACTATGACCTGTGCTTCATGGATATCAGTGACATCTGGAATCACAGCATCATTGACAGCCCTAAGTTTGTAGCGCCGTGGAAAGCTAGCTTTCAAGCGCTCGACCTTTCTCATGAGGTCGGCACGTGGAGCCACCAGCCCAAGCAAAAAATGGTTGAAGGCATCAAGAAGAAAGCCAATAGAAGAGTTAGATTCTCTCCCACTATTGAGTTGTATGTGGGTCACGCTCAAGAGTGCGAGATGCTTGGGTGGTCGCATGCTCTGGAAGTTCCTCATCTTAGAGCTCCGATCATCGCCCAAATTCAACCAGACCATGATGGAGAAGAGATGGCTCTCCTAGCGATGCACCATCATCCTCAGGCACTTCCACAACCAGCAAACTTTGTCATGGAGGATCCGCAAATCGTCCAACAAGAACAAGAACAAGTTTTTGACATTGAGGTTGAAGTGCCACAAGAAGAAGAGGAATCAGAAGAGGCAATGTCATTTGCACCGCAAGTACAAGAAGACTGGCGTACTGTATTGACATTTGCGCTTGGAAGAGACGCTACACCTCTTCGTTTGGATTGGAACAATCATGAACTTGTGCATCATAGCGTTGCCAGAGAACTAGGAGTTTTTCCAGGCCACCTTTTTCATCTACATCATGTAGAAATACCACCAGCAGACCTCTACTATGGCCATGTAGAGGTTCTCATTGCGCATAGGGACAATGACATCCAAATTGGAACAACACAGAAGCTTGTTCTCTTTGATGTAGCCACGCTACATCTGTGACAGCAGTTCCCGAGGTTGTCAGGAGGGTTCATCGTATTATTGATCCAGTTGGTAGAGATCAACTGCTTGAACTCCTTGGACTGCAAGCATACTGTGAGAAGCTCAACAAAAGATGTCTCATCTGGTTGAACGAAGACATTGTCCCGATGTCACAGCAGGTTCTTCATGTGCATCATGGAGATTACATTAGAATTGCGTTGCCTCCAGGGCCTGAAGCGCTTGACCACATAGCTACTCGGTGTATCGCTACGGCGTACTACCAGGGCATGAATCAGAATGACATTCTGGACCGACACACTCTATATAGACTGGGTTGGTTTGAGCAGGCTGTGAGCCAGCCCTTTGTGCCTGTAGTTCCACATGGTCAAGAAGAAGCGACACTTTTGCAGCTTCAAGGAGCATTATTGCCGCCACTGGAGGATACGCCACCATTCTTACAAGGACGCGACGGAGAAAGACATGTACATGGACAAAAAGGACAGTATCCCTGCATATGGTCTCCGGTTGAACGTCTTGAAGAAGAATTACCACACCGAATAGAGAGGAGATCCTTTCAGGATCTAACTCAGGAAGAATTTCTTGCAGTGCTCCAAAATCAGCCAGCGGCTATCCAAGAACTTTTCTATGTTTGGCTGCAAATCATGACCACTGCACAGGAGCCAGAACAAACAACTCTGCAAGTTCAGACGTGGTTCATTGATCATCCACGTTACTGGGTTTGCAGAGAACCAAGAACAATCCACATCGACAGAGATTTTACACAATGGCTACGGCTTGTCTATGAAGAATGGAGAGATCGCATTGACCCCAGCTATCCAGTCCATATTCATCTAGCAAGACCATCGCCACAAGCAACAGCCATCAGACAGACAGTGCAGCCGCAAGTTATTGTGATGCAGCATGAACCGTTGCACCAAGTTGCAAACTTGTACGCAATCATGGACTACACGAGTCAAGGAGCCGTTCATCATCAATTTGCTACATTTGCGCCAAACATTGTTGACAAACGACTTCTAGCCCAAGCTGCAGAAGTTGAAAGACGATGTTTCTCTAGCACTGAACGTGTCCACTGTATGATTTGGCATGGAGATCTTCAAATTGATGAGGCAGTCCAAGTGCGCAACAGACATGGACTGGCATATTTGATCATCATGCGCACCATCCAACATGGGGGACAGTCAGTTGGTGCAACAGCATGGGAGCAAGTGGATGAAGAGGCCATGATTCAACTCACCAGATCAGTCAATGGACCCAGTCAGAGGATACGACTGTCACTGGACACTCTTATCCCACCAAGTACTGTAGCGGTGCAGCTCATTGATGGCATAGGAGGCAAGAATCTGCCCACGCCGCTTGAGGTCCAGCAACCAGGGTCTGCGGCACAAGTCGAAACAGAACTACGTGCGTGGGGTCACCAATGCGCAGTCTATGAGTGCCCGGGCACCAGTCACTTTCTATGTCTTGAAGAAGGTATTGTAGCTGATGAGGCCACATATCACTACATCTTCTGTCACGATGATGTGAATGACCCTCAAGGCATTTTCTTGCATAGTGATGTCAACCGCTTGACTGAAACACAAGTCATGGCAATGCTGTGCCAACTTGGCTATGCACGCGCGGTGATACTACAGCAAGCAGACATTGCGGAGCATTGGATCTATGGGCAATTTCATCATAGAGAACCACAGATGCAAAGGAACCCTCAACCTGTGCGTTGTCCATCCAAATGGCCAGATCGAGCTGCCCATTGCAGAAAGAGCCAAGCACTGATTGAACTTGACAATGTGAAGAAGTTAGACTCGACATGTCAGCTGCAAACATGTTTTGATGTCGGTGACCTTCATGAACTTTTTCAATCAGGCGCTGGCATCCTCTGTGATGATTTAGAGCCATTAGACCTGCCCACTGAGATCAAGGAGAAAATTGCAAAGTGCCCAGTTGTTCCTCTACGGAGTGTCAAAGATTTGGACCAGTATGACCGTCTCTGTATTTTCACGGATGGGTCGTCAAGGCCGAGCATGAGGAGATTTACACCAGAACAGGCTGACGACAGAGGTAGCCCAGACACATGGGCGTTCCTTGTAGTTGGAGAGATTTTCCATGCACAAACGCAGTCGACACTTCATATACTGGGCTGGACAGCGCAACCGGTGCGGTATGACCCACTAGGAGAAGCCTTCTCAGGCGCGACCAGAATAGGGTCGGACATTGCTGAGCGCTCTGCGCTCATCAGTGCCTGCATGTGGCGTCTCTCCTGGAATCACACCATTCCAACTTTGTTTTGCAGTGATTCCACCTTAGCGGGTGGACAGGCAAGCGGCAAACTTGGCAACAACACTATGGACCTCACCTACCAGTTGCTAAGAAGCTTGTTCCAAGCGCTTGAAATTGCGCTGCCTGTGGGTGATGTTGGTGTTCATCATGTCATTGCCCACGCAGGGGACTGTTTCAACGAACTGGTTGATGTCGCGGCCAAGATGGAGATGAAGAAATCTTTCAATTTGCCGCGTCAAAGACTTTGCATGCAAGAATGGATTCCAAAATTTCTCCAGCTTTGGACTCTATTTGGAGACAAAGTAGGACTGCCGCAATGGTGTGACGGGGGTTTCAATGCCCCAGCTCCAGAGATCCCGGCATCTCAGAGTGTGGACCCTTCTGTGCACCGACCACCATGGCAAAATGGAGAGATCCAGTTCAGCATCAGCATGGCGTCTGCAAATGTGCAATCGCTCTACAGAAGTCCAGATGGTCATGCAGGAAAGCTACATTACTTGCAAGAACAAATGCGAATGTACAAGCTGAACTACATGGCAATCCAAGAGGCTAGGTCAGAGGCTGGCATGTTCATGAATGGGAAACTGATCCGTCTCTGCACTGGCCACCGGCAGCACCAATATGGTTTGGAGCTGTGGATTAATTGTGATGTTCCTTTTGCCAAAGATCACAAAGGCAGAGCACATCATTTCCAGGCCTCACACTTTCAAATTGCGTACTATGATCCGAGAAGACTCCTGGTACGATGTGACGCAGGAATCTGGTCATGCTGGCTCCTTGTATTACATGCGCCACACTCAGGACATCCGCTCCATGAACGGCGAGCCTGGTGGACACAATTGCGTGAGATACTGGAAGAGCACTATGATCAAGACACCTTATTCATTTTGGCGGATGCCAATGCGTCACCGGGACACAAAGATGGAAGCATTGTCATTGAGAAAGACTTCGCACCGACTGCCAACACGGCTGACTGGTGCGATTTACTACGTGCGTATGATCTTTGTCTCCCTGCTACCAGCAACATACATGTTGGATCGACGTCTACATGGACTCATTGCACTGGACTCACAGAGCATTGCATTGACCATGTTGCGATACCAAGGCAATGGCTCGACAGATGTACACATTCTGAGGTCTTGGAACACTTTGATTTGGCTACGGTCAATGCCGATCACAAGGCGATTGCCTTACAGTTGCAATGGTGGGACTATGGTGTCTGCCACCCTGCAGGAGAAGGACGAGGACATAGGCGCAAGGCGGCACTCTACGTCCATGACGATGGGGCCAGTGAACAATTTGCCCACATTGCTCACACACCTTGGGAAGTGGATGTAGAACAACAGACCCTGCATATCACTGACCAATTACACAAAGTCCTTGCTGCAAATCAGAAGCCCCAAGTGCAAAGGGCAAAGCAATGTTACCTCACACCGGAGGTCTGGGAGATGAGGAAGCAGAAGCTCGAAGCGAAACGAGCATTACAAGCAGAACGCAGACATCAAAAGCAGAGTCTCCTGAGGACCATCTGGCAGAGATGGACACGCTCTACACAGACGCTTCCCGAAGACAATGCTATTGATTATTTTCTGCAACATCAGGCGCACAGCAGGCATGTGAAACTTGTTGCAAGCTATCGCAATCGCGGCAAGAGACTCCGAAAACTTCTTAGTCAGTGCAAGAAACAAGAGCTTTGCAAGCAAGTCCACAACCTGCCCGAAAATGCGTCTGCTGCTGAAGTTCTACGTCAATTGCGTAGTTTCACAGGACCGACAAACCCGAAAAAGAGAAAACAAAAAGCACTTCCATGTGTCCAAGACGACCAAGGCAACAGATGCAGTTTGCCTAGCACCGCGTTGCAGACTTGGATCAAGTTCTTTCAGGAGATGGAAGCAGGCAAGAGGATGTCGAGACATGAACTGAGAGAGATATGGATCCAAGAACTACAACAGTATCAGCAAGATGAATTTCAGATTGCGCTGGCAGAGCTTCCTACATTAACAGACCTGGAGCGAGCACTCAGACGTGTACCTCAGGGGCGCGCAAGTGGACCAGATGGGCTTCCAGGAGAACTATGTAGGCATCAGCCAATCACGATCGCAAAATTGCTCTACCCCATCCTTATCAAAACGATGCTCCACGGCCACGAGCCGCTAGAGTTCAAGGGTGGCCAACTCACACCGGTCTACAAAGGCCGCGGACCAATGGATTTATGCAAATCCTACCGCTCTTTGTTGGTGTCCAATCATTTGGGCAAAGCCATACACCGCACAATTCGCCAACATTATGCGCCCATATACGAAGCCTACTTGCAAGCCCAGCAGACGGGAGGCCGGCGTGGTGCTCCGGTGCAGCTGCCCATGCATCAGGTGAGGGCTTTCACCAGAGATGCAAAACAACACAATAGATCAACGGGGATTCTGTACCTTGATCTGGTGGAAGCGTTTTACCGTGTGGTGCGGGAAATGCCTATGGGCGGCGAGATGTCGGATGAGTTGGTGGGACACATTATGGCGAAGCTCCACATGCCGGCAGATGCATTACATGATTTACATCGACTTCTGCAAGAGCCCTCTGCGCTGCAAAGTGCGGGACTGGCACCATGGAGCCAACGATGCATTCGAGCGGTACATCAAAGTACACACTTCTGGTTGCAGAACCAGGAGGACATCACGCGAACGGCCATGGGCAGTCGCCCTGGCGACTCGTTCGCGGATGTCATTTTTGGCTACATGTGGGCGACAATTTTGAAAAAGCTGGAAATTTTCCTCAAGGACAACCAGCTGATTCAGCCGCTCCCAGCACATGAACAACTCCCACTCTATGGCCATAATTTTGCACTGGATGAACAGGCATATTTTATTGGACCAACGTGGATGGACGATTTGGCAGTGTGTTTTAGCACAACATCGGCAGAGGAACTGGTGCCCACAGCCAGCCACGTGTGCAGTCATCTTCTTGACCTTTGTGAATTTCATTGCGTCACTCCCAATCTTTCTCGTGGTAAGACGGAGCTGCAACTGACGTTTCGAGGTCTACGGTCAAGAAGTTTGAAGGTCCAACATTATGGCCCAAATGCACCAGGGGAAATTCCAATTTTGTGCGAAAGAGGAACCCACATGATACAGCTTGTCACGCAGTATAAGCATTTGGGCGGCATCGTGCATCATTCGAGTGATCAGCGCGCTGAGCTGCGCCAGAGAGCTGCCATTGCACATGGCACGATGAGCCAGTTTGGCAAGATGCTTTTCCGCAACAAGGATATCCAGTTTGGGAAAAGAGCGGAATTGTTCCAGATGCTGGTGATGACAAAGTTCCTGTATGGGGCAGAATCGTGGGTGGCGAGCGATGATCGCACACAGAAAGCCTATCACAGTACGGTCATGTGACTATACAAAAGGCTGGGAAGAGTATCACCAGAGGATCGCCTTTCTGATGAGGAGATTTTGGTACGTGTTGCACAACCTAGTCCAGCAGAGCTGTTGAGACGCACTCGTTTGAGATACCTCTCGACGTTGGTACATGTCAAGATGTCAGACATTTGGGCAGTGCTTGCACTTGATGAAGTGTGGAGAGGCCTGATTGAAGAAGACTTGGCATGGATGTGGTCACAACTGCAAGGGGCATCGAATCTGCAAAATCCTCGTGAAAACTACTTGCAATGGTTGCTCTTGATTCAGACGAGTCCTGGGTACTGGAAACGGTTGATCAATCGTGCCTGCACTCACGCCATCTTGCAGCGATGCAAAATTCAACAAGTTCGAGATTTTCATCATCGTGCACTTGAAAGATTGTGGACACAATTGCCGGGGATAGCCCGACCACAGCTTTGCCAAACCAAGACACACCAAGAGGTATTTGGATGCTTTGAATGCGGCACACGTTTTGGCAGCAAAGCAGGTGAAGCTGCGCACATGTGCAAAAAGCATGGCCAAGTATCCAAATTACGTTCGCTCTTTGATCAACCATCGTGTCCCTCCTGTCTGAAGTATTACCACACCATGCTCAAGTTGAAGGCGCACCTATATTATAGCACGACATGCAGAGAGCGCCTTCACAGCATGAACATGGACTGTGCAATTGTGCCAGGAGGTGGATCGCATGAGGATCAACAGCGAGAACATCAGCATGATCGCTATCTTCCGCCGTTGCGGGGGCAAGGACCGCGACCTGCACCCCAAAGAGCTCGAGAGGCTGTCGACATCGATGACCACATCTATGGCAGGATGGTCGACATGTTGATCGACGCCAAGGACGCGGAGACTTTTCAACAACAAGTTGAGGAATACGTTACGCATTATCCCATTTCATGGACAAGATGGACCAGCACCTTGACCTTCTTCAAGAACAACATTGAGGCTGAGGATGCGGAGGTTTTGGAATTTGACTTCACCGCGATTCAGGAGATTTTGACAGAGCTTGGCGAGCCAGCGCACTGGACTTTTCTTCGGGAGACGCGTGCACCTAGCCAAGTGGCCAAAGAGATCTCTGAGCTTCATGAAGAATGTGGATTGCTTCGACAGTGGCTTGAGCAGCAGACACCTTGCGTTGCTCCTCGCGCATTCGGAGGCATCCGAATTGTCCTACACGCGTAGTCCGGCCGTCGCAGGCGAGGAGATATACAGTTTTACCTGGATCACCTTGCGGAGCAGCAGACGGGGTTCATTTTGATGGTAGTGTCGATGGATGTCATCATCAACAAGCAGTACGGCGACGCCACCAATCAGCATACTTGCGAGTATTGGGTTCAGGCAGCTCGCCGAAAGTGGGTGATAGCATGTATTGCTGGTCCACCTTGTGAAACGTGGTCATGTGCCCGTGGAGCGCCTTTACCAGACGCTTTGGAGCAACAGAAGGAGACCTACTGCAGTGGCCCGCGCATTTTGCGGGATCTTGAGCATCTCTGGGGGTTTGATTCTCTGACTCTAAGGGAACTTCGCCAAGTCTCAGTAGGAAATGCACTTCTCTGTTTTGCTCTTCTCATGGTGATCGAGCTCATCATCACGGATGGCTACGCGCTGCTTGAACATCCAGCAGAGCCACTGGACGATGGTACGAAGGCATCGATTTGGCGCTTACCGCTTCTGAAAGCCCTTGAGTGCTTTCCCAATGTGGAAATAATTAGATTTGCACAGGGGCTAATGGGGGCCAGTTCCCCGAAGCCGACCAATCTTTTGCTAGTGAATTTGCCTTTACTCCTGCAGGATTTGCACGAAGGTAGAGTCCGTACAGAGCTGCTGCGTATGGCAGCCATTGGAAAATCCAATGATGGAAGCTGGCGCACGTCCGCGCTCAAGGAGTATGCGCCAGCGATGTGTAGGAGTATCGCCATTTCACTTTTTAGGGCATTTCAATCTTGTCCTGTTGCCGATGCAGCTGAAGAGCCACTGCCGGCATTTCTACAATTGTGTCAGTCCCTAGTACAGACGGATTTTGGCGAGTCCATGGGAGCTGACTATGCAGGGTCGTGAGGCCTACATGCATGGACGAATTTATAGAGAGGCCGCAGCGAACGCTTCTTTGAGCCTGCAGGAAAAATATATCATATTTCATGTATTTCATTTATTATATATATATTTATCATATTTCATATATATATATATATGCATATCTATATCAGTGGCTATATTGTAGGAGAATGATGGGATCATATGGGATCATAATGTGGTAATCCTCCATTTACCCTCTGGTAATTTATATAACAGTTTGCCCTGGAATTTATGATGGATCATGGTCCTTTTCTGACTTGTACCTATAAAAAAATCGGGTGATTTTAACTCTGTGACATGATCGGAGGGTAACCATTCTTCATGGGCCATGGCCCATGAGAATTTCGGGATTTGACTTTCTCAAAGTGAGATTTTGACCCGAGACTATTTGCCTAATTATATATATATATAGGGATTGAACACAAGCTGAACTGGGATCCCAACTCATTGGTGCTTTGACTGTCGGGATTTTAGTTGGGGATCTAATGGTTTATTGCTTGGCTCAAAAGTATCAAGCCCAAAAAGTGGATGGATACCAACAGCAATTTTTTCATGGGTCCCAAAATGGCACCCCATTTTGAGCCATAGCCATTGCTCCTATCACCCGAATATCGAAAGCGACGTTATAAAAGGGTCCCAGTTTTCACATGAAGCTCGACATGAATTGGATGACTAGTGAATTGATCACGGCCGCCGACCATTTTTTGATGAATCCATCATCTGGAATTCACTTGGTTTCGTACACTTCTTATTCATGCCTAGGGTCTTGGTTTCGAAAGCTGGATTTTCCCAGTTTTTTGTTTCTCCGAGTCTTGCGAATGTCAGAATCTGAAAAACAGCCCCAAGAATGGAGCCCACTGATCCAGTACCTTCCACCATCTGAGTTTTTTTTTCAGGGGCAAGGGATGAACGATTCTTCACCGGCCTATATGTTCATGATTTAACCACTGGTTGGTGGTGACTGGAACCATGGAATTTTCCTGGTTAATCTATGGTTAATCTATGGTTATTAATTGTGTTAACTTTCGTAATTCCTTGCTGCTAAGGTATTAGGGTTGTATATAAGCCATGCGGGTATGGCAGAAGGGCTTGTGAGGAAAGATATGAACGCTACTCTGATTTGAAGGAATTGAAAT
>Ga0126342_10013217_pt1 | contig 14657 bp, 12 predicted proteins | sample Cyp1metagenome_FD_92528 | JGI IMG/M metagenome (GOLD analysis project Ga0126342, IMG submission 92528) | Coral microbial communities from Lord Howe Island, Old Settlement Bay, Australia - Cyphastrea 1 metagenome | ecosystem: Host-associated > Invertebrates > Cnidaria > Coral ... | reverse complement strand
TGTTGTGGGGAAGTGGGGGATGTTTTCTGCACTTTTATTTTTTTAGTGGGATACCCTCTGGTACGTAACTATTGAAAATTGCCATGTATAGTTGATTGACCTATTGGACATGGTGATTTTCCATAGCTATTTTAGTTTGCCAGAGGGTATGTATCAAGTTTTTTTTGGGGGTGTTGCCAAGTCCTGGATGACCATTTTAGGAAACATAATAATAGGATATGACAAATCCAGAATGGATATGAATGGAACATTAAGGTAATATTAATGGGATGTTACTGGGATATTAGTGGTATACCTATGATACATATATACCCCAACATTGCAATTTGAATGGCAAACAGATAAAACCTTTAGGTTGGGGTTACCCTGTTCTTGGCCAACCCAAGTCAAAAATTAGATTTGTAACATCAAAATAGGTATAGTCACCAATCATGACTATATTCCTTCCCCCTGAAAATCTCCCGAGTGGAGGACGGAGGATGTTTCTTTTTGGAGTCCTCTATCATCATGTGGGATTCACAGAAGCTGCAGGAGCCGGCAGATGATTATCGACAAGATGTTTTCAGACGCTTTGCTGCCACATCTGGAGGACTCTTTCAACGACGCTTCCGACCTTTGTGCGATGTGGTTGTGGGTCAAGTCCGTGGGTTTCTGAATTTCGTTTGCTATTTAGAACATATGTTAGTGTTTGAATTTTTTTTCTACTAAGTGCATTATTTAAAGTACAACCATGAAGAAAAAACCGCCTGAGTCAATGGTCACCAGGACACCAACTCGGAAGAGCTCCAAGATGCACCGCCCAGGACGGGCCGTGGGTGATCTGGATGCTGTGATTTCGCGTTTTTTTTTTCAGAAGATCCAATGAGTATTCGTTGCTTTACTGTTATTACAAGAGTACTTCTGAATAAACCACATATCTCAGAATCGTTGTTTTTTTTGTCCTCGCTCTTGAAATGGTTTTATCAAAACCATTTCAACCAAAGATTGGGATCCCCCTCGTTCAGATCCAGCCCATCCGGGATCCCTTTGTCACCCACGCGCACTGTGAGGAAATTCCTGGAGCAGCTGGCCCTGATGCTCTGCATTTTGCTGATAGACGAACAGACCAGCTCCTGGTTCCTTGACAAAATGCTGGGAAAGGCACCATGCCTGACTGGGGGTTACCCTTATAATGGAAATTCCTATTAAAATCTATTAAAATGGATGATTTGGGGCTACCATCATTGTGGAAACCAGCATATGGTTGCTTGGAAAGCGAAGGAGCTAAGCGCTTGATAGAAATGGATGGAGATGGTGGGTATGCATACTCTCAAATGTACACATTTACTGACAAATATACTCATATATTTGTATATATATATATATATATTCAAATGGATGCGTATACTGAAATATATACGTTTTGCATTTTTTAGTAATGCATGCCTTTTGTTGTTTTTAAAGATTCCAACCATATTTGTTGACGTTACTTCTATATATGTACATGTATATGTATATGTTATGATACTTTATCTTTATCTCTCTCTCTCTCTCTTTCTCTCTCCCCCCTTGTGACATATATATATATATTTATATATGTGGCAGCAAACCACAGAACACTTTCCTTCTTTCGTTCTATTTCCCCTATCTCCTCGGCTTTTCTTGCCTTTTTTTCTGCTGCTCTTGACCTATTTTTTGTCCTTTTTTTTTTCCCCCTTCTGTTGTTCCTTGTTTTCTTCCCTTCCGCTGTCATTCTTTCTTCTTTTGTTCTTCTGTTCTTCTTATTTGGTCTTTCAAAACTTTTGATTTCCTTACTTCCCTTTTCCTTCCTTGTCCTTTCCTCTTCCATTCCTTTTTTCTTTCTTTCCTTTCCTCGTATATTCTAGCAGACTTGGCCGAGGAACCTTTGGCCGCGTTGGTCTTCACCCAAATGATTCCGAGGAGACGTTGCTGCTGGGGAAGTGGAAAATCCCGTGCCACGAAGGCATGTAATTTTTGTAAAGGGCATGCATGACCAAAGATCAGATCAATAGCTTCTGCATTGTGTTGCTGGGTATAATATTGCTTGCAAATTTTCTTTCGCGGCTTTTCTATAGATGAAGAACGCAAAAAAACAGATGAGTATCCTGTTCGGATTCTCCATGTTACGGGAATATCCAATGACGACAAGAAAGGAATTTTGATGAGCTGTGGGAATCAGCCTCGGTCCGTTTAGCATTCCCGTGTCAGCTGGGCGTTCTTCAGTGAGATCAGACATTTGGCAATGCGTTTTCTGTACCATAACTGGTTTCTAAATATAAAACAGAGACATGCCTGTATCAGATGCTTTGAAAACACATCATCGATCTTCTTAGGAAGTTGTGCTTCCTGTCGTCCTTGAGTTCATGTCCTCCGGCTGAACGGAACAAAACAAGGCTCAAAGGCACATGAAGACCATGCTGACACATAAAGGGTACGAAGCAAACTTCGGACGTAGCCTTTGGGCATTTTTTCTGCAGATATTTTCAACTTCTTACATTATTAATAGAGCCAATATCACAGGATGACAGTTTTTGGACACCAGTGCTGCTGGAATGAGCAGCCGTGCAGGCACCTATCTCTAAGCGACAGACGTAGATACAGACATAGTCGCAGACAGACATACACATATACAGACACACATAAAGACAGACATAGCCGTGTGCCATGGCGGCAAGATCCCAAGTGCATGCACTGTTCTGGCCAAAGCGTCTGGGTACGCAGCACTATAGGTTTTGCAAACTCTGCTTTCCTTCCGAAGGAGATGTACCGAAGGTCGACGATGTGAAGCAGGTGATGGATGCCGGCTTTGAGCCTTCGAAGGAATGGAGAGGATGCGTTCTGAATCGGCACACTCCATCCAACATGGTGAACCACATTCGGTCCAAGCACCCTCAGCATTTGCCAGAGCATATGCAGCTGGTCCGGGCGTGTGAAGATCCAGATATGAGAAAGAAGAAGATCGACCTGCAATTGCTCCGCTCCTGGGCCGAACACATGGTGTTGGGAGCCTTGATGCCGGTCAACCTGATTGATGACATGCATCTCCGAGCAGTTCTTGATCCCCGTCTCCCAGGTTTGGCCCACGGCGGAAAGCTTCAGGAGGAAGTGGACTGTGTTGTACAAGGTCTTCGGGATGAGGTAGCCCGCAGAGTGGCAGAGGCAAAGGAGCAAGGATGCCGCTTCTGCATTTCTGCGGACAGTTGGAAACCGAGGATGAAAATTCGCAGATCCTATGTTGCTGTGTACCTGCACTGGGTTGACAACACTTGGACGCGCAACGCAGTTTGCGCAGGTGTGCAAGAAACGCATCCGCCAAGGACTGGCGAACTGTACAGGGATACATTTCTGACGATTTTGGATGACCTGGACTTGGAAACCAAAGATTTGAGCTGTGGCATGAGCGACCACGAGGGGGCCATTCGCAAAGGTTTACGCTTGCTGACGTCTGCTGGCAAAAGTCTCCCTTTGGTCGGCTGCGGCTGCCATGCTGCACAGTTACTTGGATGGCCTTATATATGCAACCGTCTTCGAGTCGCTTCGCGACGAGACTGACCCGCACCGCACCCAGAGAACTCATGCCATTCAAATCTTTTGTTTCCAAGCCCAGGTCATCCAATATCGTCAGAAAATGTATCTCTGTAGAGTTCGCTAGTCCTTGGCGGGTGCGTCTCTTTCACACCTGCACAAACTGCGTTGCGCGTCCAAGTGTTGTCAACCCAATGCAAATAGACAGTAACATAGGACCTAGGATCTGCGAAATTACGTCTTCGGTTTCCATCTGTTTGCAGAAGTGCAGAAGCGGCATCCTTGCTCCTTTGCCGCCGCCACTCTGCGGGCTACCTCATCCCGAAGAGTACACGCAACACAGCCCACTTCCTCCTGAAGCTTTCTGCCATGCGCCAAATCTGGCGGAAGGAGATCAAGAACCGCTTTGACATGCGTGTCATCGATCAGGTTGACCGTCATGAAGGCTCCGACACCATGCATGCGGCCCAGGAGCGGGTGCAGGTCGATCTTCTTCTTTCTCATATCTGGATCTTCACATGGCAAATGCTGAGGGTGCTTGGACCGAATGTGGTTCAACATTCCTTTGAAGGCTCAAAGCCAGCATCCACCACCTGCTTGACATCTTCGACCTTCGGCACATCTCCTTCGGACGGAAAGTAGATCTTGCAAAACCAGTGCGACTGGGGTGAAACTTGGCTGTTGGGCTGAACAGGAGCCAGCTTGGGCCCAACTTGGAAGTAATTGCGTCCAACTCGGGCCAGTTGGCCACCACTTGTGGGCCCAGGTTGAGCTCAATTGGGGTCCAGCATGGTTGCAACTTGAGGGCACGTTTGGAGGCAAATATCGGTGCGGTCACATATGGTCCCCCAAAGTAAATCCGCCCGCACAAAGGTGCGCAGAGCGAGCAGTGGGAGTGACCGGATTTCTACCAAAAGATTGTGATTGCAAATAAATGTGTGTGGACCCGAAGGAGTAATTTTTTCGGCAATCTTTTGCAGACCTGCCTGAGGCTCCCGATCAAACATTGCATGCCACCTCTTCGTTCAGCAGAGGATTCCGAATCTGGTAGTGACAGTTCCAGCAGCGCATCATCGTCGGATACGGAGGAAGAACAACAGAGGCGACCTGGCAGACGGGCAGACCCCGTTGCAAAGGCTTTGCGGAAGGAGCGTTGTTTCTATTGCTGGTTTCTGGTTTGGGCAGAACCTGAAGGGGAAAACTATATTTTTTGGGAGACGTCATCACACCCTGCAATAGTTATGTGGATATCTCTATATCTTTTGTGGATGCCAGAAACATGTGACTAGGATACTTACATACCTAGCTAGATAGGTGGATAGAAGATAGATATTTTATATATACATATTATATTTATTTATACGTATGCAAATAGATGTGTGCATTTATTTTCTTGATTATACAGATAATATATACATACTTTCACAGGTCCAGGCACAGGACTATAGGATACTTACATAATTTGATAGAATCAAATCGGGCTTTTCATATAACCCTCTGAAATCAACATTGGGGTTCGAGCCTGGTTGTCCTTGCCAATGGAGCTTGCTTGTGTTCAACTTGCCAGAAGAAAAAGTCCACCTGTGCCAGGATCTCAAACCGTGGTTTGCACACTCACGAGACATCGTCAAGTTCTACCGGCACAATTCGGACGTGGTGTTGCAGTTGGAGCGTGATGCCAAGGAAGCAGGTTTGCATTGTCAGGCCTACCAGTCAGAGACACCTACGAGGTGGAGTTCGTCTTTGTATAGCGCCATGTCTACATTGAAAAACAACTCCGCCCACATGCTGTCCAAGCATCGCCACAGTACCCGGGCGCCGGATGGGTTCTCCGAGGCCGACGTGGCTTTGGGCAGAGAGATCTGTGCTGTGCTTGCGCCTTTTGAAGCAGCAACGAGATTATTGGAAGGTGACACTGTCACTTGCAGCGTTTATCTGCCTTGCTGGCATTCGATTGGCAATGCGTTGAAGAAACCTGAGCTCAAGGTGCAGAAGGACCTCCAACGGTTGCAGCTGCTCGTCAGGATCATGTCTTGAACATTCTCCAGGTCACAGAAAGATGAAAATGACATAGATTTCCCGACATGTCACTGGAGATTAGAAAAAAAAGGTTTCGGTGGTATCCCCAACAGCCGCAAGGTTTTACTGTTACAAATCTTTCTGAAGCGTGCTGCGAAGCTAAGCGCTGGAAACACCTCAGCTGGGTTTCCGTGAGTTAAGTGAACCTGACCTGACCTGGCTTGGCTTTGCAACCTTCTCCGGAAGCCGTTGAACTTGACTTGGCTTGGCTTTGCACCAAGGCTTCCTGGAACCTTCTCCGGAACCTTCTCCGGAACCTTCTCCGGAACCCTGTTGAACCTGCCGGAACCTTCTCCGAAACCTTCCCGGGACATTCGGCAGAACCCGCTCCCAGACCTTCTCCTGAACCTTCTCCGGAACCCTGTTGAACCTAACTTGGCTCTGCACCAAAACCTCCTACACTTCTGCGGAACCTTCTCCAGGCATTCTTCAGATCCCCCTCCCAGACCTTCTCCGGACCTTCTCCGCACCAAAGCCTACCACACCTTCTCCGGAACCTTCTCCGGCACCCTGTTGAACCTGACCTGGCTCTGCACCAAGCCTCCCAGACCTTCTCCCGAATCTTCTCCGGGGCCCTGTTGAACTTTCTCCGCGAACCTTCTGACCTGGCTGCACCAAAGCCTCCCAGACCTGACTCTGCAACAAAGCCTCCCCGAATCGTCTCTGGAACCTTCTTCAGAACCTCTTCCCACACCTTCTCCGGAACCTTCTCCGGGACCCTGTTGAGCCTGACCTGGCTCTGCACCAAAGCTTCCCAGACCTTCTCCGGAACCTTCTTCGGAACCTTCTCCGGAACCTTCTCCGGAACCTTCTCCGGAACCCTGTTGAACCTGGGCTGAAGACCACATTAGCTTACGCTGTTGGGGACAAAACACCTAACCAAGGGATAGGATTGTGGGGCTGGTTTTTCTGATATCACGGGAACAATGTATAACTGCATGTATTTGCGCCAGCAGTTGCGTATAGTTAGAACATGAGGTGTGAATGGGGAACAGATTTCAGTGGCTTCAAAAACTGACAATATTATTCCGTATCTTGGGAAAGGCTATAGTGGGTTTCTCTAGAGACTCTGGACCACACCAATCGGGCCCTGGAATCCATCTTGCGGATGTTGGCCGCGCTGCGCTGAGGCCTCCAAAAAGAGTGGTGAAGGTGGCAAACATGAAGCCGCTGAGCAAAAGGCTGCTCGAATTCTTGATAGCAGATTTGGGAAAAACACAGGATCGACACTTGTCTGGGACAACGGGCTTGGAGCTTTTGCAGGCCGCAACCTTTCTGGATCCACGTTTCAAGCAGCATGCTGTGTTCTCTCGCGCGAAAAGAGCAGAAGTTCGCGGAAATGTGAAAGCATTGACTTTGCAGCGTGCAGCTGATTCACCACTCTTGGAACAAGCCTTGGCAAATCAGCAGCAAATCCCGCACAGACTGCTCGCAGTTGGTGCTGCTGATGGTGCGGGCGGTCGTGCTAGAGGCCGTGGCGCCCATGGTCGCGGCCGTGGCAGAGGAGGTCATGCTGACAACCAAGCATCTCCCAGGGGACGGAGGACATTGAAGAGGAAAACCTCTGCCGAAGAATTTTTGTTTGGACCTGAAAACAATGAGCCGCTGTGGCAACAGGCCGCGAATTTAGCCGGACAAGTAGAAACAGAGTTGGATTTGTGGGACAAAATTCCATCTATGGAAACTTTGTCAAAAGAGGCATCGCCGCTTGCATTTTGGAAAGAGCATGCGGTGTTTTTCCCGTGCCTGGCCATTTTGGCTAGGGAAATCCTTGGCATTTTGCCATCCAGCGCAGGGCTGGAACGTTTGTTCTCGGGTGCTGGGAGGTGTGTGACCTCTCGGCGCCCGCGTCTTGCTCCTGAGCGGGCTGCCGCTCTAATTTTTGGGCATGGCAACGTCTCTCTTGGGCTGTCTGTGTTGCACGAAGTAGACGAGCAGAACAGCGGTTAGAGTGCTGGGAAGGGAAGTAGACCAAAAGCTGCGCAGGGAAATTGCTGGCTGTATTTCCAATAATTAGATCTAATTTGCTTATCGGGAAGGGAAGGTACACAAATTTGAATGGAAATCGTGATTTGGAGACCTGGCAAGTGGCAAAGTCACGATCTCATGACCATGGTCGCTTGGGTTGGCACGGCCTCCTGCACGCGAGAACTGGCCCAGGCGACCAGAAGCATCGCATTTTTTTTGAGACCAGATAGCCATGGCCAAGAAAGCAGCTCCGCCTCGTTGCCAGCCCTTTCGGCCTTTTCAACTTTTCCTCAAGGACGGTTTCCATTTGGCAATTCCTGATGGCTACAAATTGTTCGCACCAAACCAGATAGGTAGTAGTGATAGAGTGCATGCAGCCCACAAAACCGAATTCACAGTAGGAAATAAGGGACTGCCGCTGCGTTCCCACCTTTTCTTCTGCCTGCCCGCTCGGCACCGCAGGAAATGAAACTCTCCCCGACGGCTGGCAGTGCAAAGTGGCGTGCTCTCACTGACGAGGTGGCTTCCGTGCCGATGGCATTTCTTTTTTTCACGGGCCGTGTGGAAAAGGGAGAGTGGATCCCAACAGTGCCAGCTTCTGATGTAGTTCCCCAAATATTTTTTCCAAAAATGACAGTATGCTACTCTGAAAAAAGCAGTTGGCTTGCTGCTATTTCAAGATTGGAGTATACTGAACCTTTTTTTCCATATCTTGCCGTGAGGAGAAGCAGCCGTATCGAGACCGAGCTCAGCAGGAGGATCAGGACATGTTGAAGAAGCTCACGGGAAGTGGCGTCGCTCGCGCTTTTGCTGCGCCATGCGATGGAGTGGTGACTTTGGCCAAAGGATCCTCTGCCCAGAAGAGCATGGAGGTGAAGGTCCTCACAGAGGTGTTGTTGGACGACACAGTGGAGTTGGATTCTTGCTTGCAATGGAAAGTTTCAAAAGTTTCAAATCTATCTATGGCCTGGTCAATGCGTCGGGTCGAAGCAATCAGGACTAGGTATGCAGAACACAAGCACCTCCATTTGTTTGGTTGCAGAAGTACTTGTTTAGAGTATCTTGTTCGAGTTTCTTTGGAAACCTCCCTATGCTGCAGGTTCCGGTGTTTTGCCACGATTGCGCCAAAGTCTTTGAGTTGTTCACTCCTCCGCACACCGCCTGTCCCCATTGCAAACAGTCAGTGCAACGTGTGGAGAAGACCGAATGTGGTGCTTGGCTGGTAAAGACGCAGCTGATCGCTGAGGGCATTGAGAAGAAACTTGGCACATGTCTGTGAAGTTGAGTTATTGGCTAAACGCATGACCATTATAGATATATATATATAGAGAGATAGATAGATATTTTGGCTTAGGTTCCCAGGTCCGGTCACAGGTTTAGGATTCTTACAAATGGATGGAACAGTAAAGCACCATTGAATTAGTAGGGAATTTCTTTTCAATCTATTTGGGGGTGACTATACATAATTATCTGAATAGAAAATACATAGATAGATTGAAATTCCCAGGTCCGGTCACAGGACTAGGATAGTTCCATGACTAGATAGATTGTTATGTATATAGATAGGTTGACAGATAGATAGATAGATAGATAGATAGATAGAAAGATAGATCGATAGGCATCTTTTTTTTGTTTCCCAGGTCCGGTCACAGGACTAGGATGCTTATATGTGTTTTTGATTCGAACATACATAGATAGATTGACATTCCCAGGTCCGGTCACAGGACTAGGATAGTTACATGACTAGATGGATTGTTAGGTATATGAATAGATACATAGATAGACAGATAAATAGATACCTGTCTTTTTTTTACCTTCCCAGGTCCGGTCGCAGGACTAGGATACTTACATGCCTAAATAGGAGATAGATAGATTGAGAGAGAGAGATAGAGAGGGAGAGAGAGAGAGAGATAGATAGATATTTTGGCTTACGTTCCCAGGTCCGGTCCCAGGATTAGGATTCTTACAGTCAACCCCAAATAGATGGAACAGTAAATCACCATTCATTTTGTAGGGAATTTCTTTTCCATCTATTTGGGGGTGGCTTCACATAATTATCTGAATAGAAAATACATAGATAGATTGAAATTCCCAGGTCCGGTCACAGGACTAGGATAGTTCCATGACTAGAGAGATTGTTAGGTAGATAGATAGACAGATAGATAGATAGATCTATAGGTATTTTTTTAACTTCCCAGGTCGCAGGGCTAGGGTACTTACATGCCCTAAGAAGGAGAGAGATAGATAAATAGATCGATCGATCTATGTTTGTTTAAACATTCCCACGTCCTGTCACAGGATGAGGATACTTATAATCATCCCCAAACAGATGGAAAAGTGAAACACCATTGAATTAGTAGGAATTTCTTTTCCATTTATTGGGAGATAACTAAAAATAAATATCTGAATAGAAAATGCTCAGATAAATTGAAACTCCCAGGTCCAGACAGTTTTTTAGGTACATAGATAGATAGATATTTTTTTAACCTTCCCAGGTCCGGTCGCAGGACTAGGATACTTACATGCCTCAATAATAAGAGATAGATAGATAGATAGATAGATAAATAGATAGATAGATAGATCGATAGATTGAACGATATCTTTTTTTTATGTTCCCGTGTCCGCTCACAGCACTAGGATACTGGCGTAACTAAATGACCAGAAGTCAGATTGTTCTACGTGTTTACGTATGTATTTATATGTATCTCCAGCTCCGGTCACGGGACTAGGATATGTACAGACCGAACTGAATAGAAAATAACGTGGCATAGTTATATATAGATGTATTTATTCATAGTTAGCTACATACGGTCCAAGGTCCAGTCGCAGGACTACTTACGTAGGTAGATAGATCGATAGATAGATAGATCAAGCAATAGATAGCTCAAAAGATCGAAGGATAAAAAGAAAAATAGGTGTATATTTCTTTTCCCAGGTCCGGTCACAGGACTAGGATATGTACGTAACTACAGAAGTAGAATATATATATATATATGTATCAAATGTTTGCCGAGGTCCGGTCACAGGATTAGGATGCTTAGATACTTACAAAAACTAGAGAGATTGATTTTAGATGCCAAGGTGTGCTTTGGGATTTGACGATGCCAAGATGAAGAAGCGTTTGACTGTGTCGAGCTTTTGGCGCGACAGTATCATCAAGAAGGGCATGATCAGTGAGGCAATGGCGTTGACTTGCCAAGACATTGCCGCATCGAACACAGGGCGCTTCAGGTTCAGTGAAGATGCGAAGCGCTGTATGGCTACGGCGCTCCAGGACTACTTGGAGGTACACTTGCACAAAGTGTCGTTGGTCACAGAGCATCGTGGCGCAGCTGCCCCAGCGAGTAAGGATTTTCGCTTGGTGCGGCTGCTGGACGATCCAGATGCCTTGTCCCGAAGCCTGTACGGGGCGCAGTGTGCCGAAGCTCAAGAGCCTCGCCGCAAGCGTCTCCGACGCATGTCACCTGAGGCTGTGGCACCTTTTGACTTTGAGGAGGGCCAGGATGTAGCAGAATCTCCGGCGCCTCAAGACGTTGACTGATCTCTGACCATATTGAGATCTGTCGTGTTGGGTCTTGCCTGTTGGGCTGTGAAACAGGCAGCTGTGCTGACAGAGACGAACATGGAAAATATATTAGACCGCTTTGCGTCTGCCCACAGCAGCTGAACAAACGGTGGTGTTTTCTTTTGTGAGGGTTGTTCCTTGGGTTGGAAAGGCATTACTAAACAAGATGCCTTCGCCATGTGACCCTTCCAGGAGTCTGGAAGGCAGGCGCTATGAATTCCTGCGGCGGCTCCGGGCTTATCCTGCTTGGGATTAAAACCTTGCCAGAGATGAATATCTTACCAAGTGACTTTATGTGGTACTGTATTCTTTCTGTTTTCTTTGGGTGTATAGATCCGGGGCAAACCATGCTTGGAGTTTCAGGAGTCTTGTGAGAGGCCATGTACTCTTTTTTTGACGGAGCAGAATCATTGCTCCATTATTCCAGAAAACAATCAATCTGATGGGAAATGTTCCCTGTGATATCGAGAACCCCCAACAAAAAATATTGGAAAGGAAAAAATACGGATACGCTGGTAACTTGTTGCTCAACGTAACCCAGAACTGATGGATCCCAATGTGTGGCTAGGTAGGTTGATGGGTGGATAGATAGATAGTTGAAATAAATAGGTAGGTAGATAGATATATCCCCAGGTCCGGTCACAGGATTAGGATACTTATTCAACTAAAGAGTTAGATAGGTAGATAGATAGATAGATAGATATCCCCACGCCCGGTCACAGGACTAGGATACCTAGAAAGGTACATGCATATATAAATATATGTAGTCATATTATATTATTCCAGGTCCGGTCACAGGATTAGGATACTTATATATCTAGATAGATGGAGTACAGACAGGTAGATAATTCTTGATAGATACATACATATATATATATATATATATATATTGGTAGTGGTAGTTGTTTAATGCAGCTATACGTATACATTTCCAGGTCCGGTCGCAGGTCTAGGATGCTTTTGTAACGGGATAGATAGATAGATAGATGGATGGATAGATAGATAGATAGATGGGTAGATAGAAATCCCCAGGTCCGGTCACAGGACTAGGATAGTTACACAGCAAGATAGATAGGTAGATAGATAAAAATGTAGCGTCTTTCTTTGAATGTATTTATATGGGAACCCAGGTCCGGTCACAGGATTAGGATATTTACATACCTAGATAGATCGATTACAGACAGGTAGATAGATCTTGATAGAAATATTTAGCTATCAATAGTATGTGTATATATATATGTGTGTGTGTATTTAGCCCTATGTATATATTCCCAGGTCCGGTCGCAGGACTAGGATACTTTTATAACTCGGTAGATGGATAGATAGGTAGATAGATAGATAGATGGATAGAAAGAGGGCCCGATAGATAGATAGATAGATACAAAGATAGATAGATAGATAGATAGAAAGGTATATAGATATTCCCAGGTCCGGTCACAGGACTAGGAGACGCACACAACAAGATAGATAGGTAGATAGATAAAATGTATAAGCTTATTTTTTGTATTTACATGGTTCCCAGGTCCGGTCAGGATTAAGATTTTCACATACCAAGATAAATGGAATGCAGAGAGGTAGATAGATCTTGGTACAAATATTTTACTACCAATAAACAAATATATTCTACCCTATGTAAACATTCCCAGGTCCGGTCACAGGACTAGGAAACTTATATAACCAAGATAGAAAGGTAGATAGAAAGGTAGATAGATAGATAGATAGATAGATAGCCCCACGTCCGGTCACAGGACTGGGATACTTACATAACAAGATAGATAGGTAGATAGATAGCCAGGTATCAGCATAAATATGTATTCATATTATTCCCAGGTCCGGTCACAGGATTAGGATACTTACATACCTAGATAGATGGTGTACAGAGAGGTAGATCGATTGTGATGTCTGTATTTTGATTTATATATATATATAACTATATGTATACATTTCCAGGTCCGGTCACAGGACTAGGATACTTATATAACTGGATAGGTAGATAGATAGACAGATAGATCGATGGATAGATAGATAAATATCCCCAGGTCCGGTCACAGGACTAGGATACTTTCACAACAAGATAGATCGGTAGATAGATAGCCAGGTATCAGCATAAATATGTATTCATATTTTTCCCAGGTCCGGTCACAGGATTAGGATTCTTGCATTGCTAGATAGATGTAGCACAGAGAGATAGACAGATCTGTGAATAAGATCTTTATTGTATTTAGGTATAAGTATACATTCCCAGGTCCGGTCGCAGGACTAGGAGCTTTTTAAAAACTGGATAGATAGATAGATAGATGGATAGATAGGTAGGTAGGCAGATAGATAGATAGATCGGTCGACCGATAGATAGATAGATTTAATTTCCCAGGTCCGGTCACAGGACTAGGATACGTTCATAGCTGAATAAATGGAAAACATAAACATCTTCGAATGCCGGCGGGTCTTTTGGGTTGCATAGATTGTTCATGACATTGAAATGGATTCACTAATAGACTAGAACGTAATAATCCTATGTTGCCTAAGCATGGTTAAATGGTAGCCGCAGCGAGAGACTCTGTGAGAGACGCTGTGTTAGTCAAGCAAGGGAACCAGACAAAAACACTTGGACATAACAACAGGTCACAGTTTAGGTCCGACAGTGTTAAAGGGGGGTTACGGGGTCGTACAGTTGAGTATACTACATTTGGGTATGGGGAAATACTAAATTTTCTAAATCTTTTCATTGCAATAGAGAATTTCGAAGCCAGAGCTGTTCCGCTGCACTCAATGTCCGTAACCCCCAGAAAGCTATGTTTGGCCCCGAAAGTGTTTCTTGGGGGCTTACAGGATCGTACAGTTGAGTATACGACATGGGTATGGGGATTCACTAAATTTGCCAAATCTTTCTATTCGAACAGAAAATTTCGAAGCTTAAACTGTTCGGCTGTACTGATTTTCCGTAACCCCCGGAAAGCTATGTTTGGCCCCGAAAGTGCTTCTTCGGGGGTTACGGGATCGTACAGTTGAGTATACGACATGGGTATGGGGATTCACTAGATTTGCCAAATCTTTCTATTCGAACAAAAATTTCGAAGCCTAAACTGTTCGGCTGTACTGATTTTCCGTAATCCCCGGAAAGCTATGTTAGGCCCGGAAAGTGCTTCTTGGGGGGTTACGGGATCGTACAGTTGAGTATACAACATAGGTATGGGGATTCACTAAATTTGCCAAATCTTTCTATTCGAAAGGAAATTTTCGAAGCCTAAACTGTTCGGCTGTACTGATTTTCCGTAACCCCGGAAAGCTATGTTTGGCCCCGAAAGTGCTTCTTCGGGGGTTACGGGATCGTACAGTTGAGTATAGGACATGGGTATGGGGATTCACTAAATTTACCAAATCTTTCTATCCGAACAAAAATTTCGAAGCCTAAACTGTTCGGCTGTACTGATTTTCCGTAACCCCCGGAAAGCTATGTTTGGCCCCGAAAGTGCTTCTTGGGGGGTTACGGGATCGTACAGTTGAGTATACGACATGGGTA
>Ga0126342_10013216_pt1 | contig 14657 bp, 17 predicted proteins | sample Cyp1metagenome_FD_92528 | JGI IMG/M metagenome (GOLD analysis project Ga0126342, IMG submission 92528) | Coral microbial communities from Lord Howe Island, Old Settlement Bay, Australia - Cyphastrea 1 metagenome | ecosystem: Host-associated > Invertebrates > Cnidaria > Coral ... | reverse complement strand
TCTTAGCAACCTGCGGCATTTGATCCTGGCTTGCCAACGCTGGATCCCTGCTGCCCGACCTTTTATGAGCGCTTCATGGGATATGGTGGAGAGATGGAAGCTTATGGTTCCAGTGAATCACCGCACGCCCATCTCTCGGAATGTCGTCAACGCCACGTGTGTCTACGCCTGGCATTTGAGATGGTACTCGTGGGTTGGTGCTACCCTTCTTGCTTTCTACCGTGCTGGGCGCTTGGGCGAAGTATTTAAATGCTTGCGTGAAGACTTGAGAAGAGCCCCGGTGTTTGGAGACGTCTTTGAAGATTTTGGAGCCCTGGTGTTTCTGCGACTGCGCAGCTTCAAGTCGCGGTTGCGACAACCAGCAAAGGTGCAACACATGAAAGTCGTGGACCCGCTGGCGTCGAAGTTGCTTACAAAGATCTTCAAAGCCTTGCGTCTTGATGCTCCGCTTTTTCGAGTGAGCGCGTGCCAGTACCGAAAAAGATGGGACCAGCTAGTGAGGTTGCTATGCATCCCTACGTCTTTTCAGTTGACGCCTGGAGGACTGCGTGGTGGTGCAGCAGTGTACCATTACAAAAATGAAAGGCAAATACAAGACCTTTTGTGGTTGCTCTGCCTTCGGAGTCAGACCACGCTGGAGACTTACTTGCAGGAGGTTGCGGCATTGTACTTGTTTGCGCGCCTTCCTCCTGATGCTCGGGCTTGCATCAAAAATGGGGCTGACGCTTTTGCCTTTTTGTTGCACGGTGACAGCAGCTTCGCAGGGTGCATGACAAACGTTCTTTAAATCTTTGTGACACACGTCTTGCGCACCTGCTTGACCGTCCCTGCTAGATGTGGCTATGGCTTTGCTGCTGGTGGGGTCATCTTCATGGCCTTTGACTTCGGCCTCCTGTTTGCCTTGGACTTCCTGGCCGTGCAAAACTCACCTTGTGCTGCAGCAGACGCTGCGCGAGCCTCATGGGTGATGGAAAAAGCCTGCTTTCATAGGCGTCTGAACAGTCAGCACTGCAAAGAGAGAATTAATATTAATATTAATATTAATTAATTAATTAATCAATTAATTAATTAATCAATCAATTAATTAATTAATCAATTAATTAATTAATCAATTAGTTAATTAATTAATTAATCAATTAATTAATTAATTAATTAATTAATTAATTAATATGTATATATATATATATATGTTCAAAACATAATTGAAAGACATATATCATTAAAAAACTGGCTGTATGGATGTGTTTGAACATGTGGAAGGGCATGGTATATCCAAAAAATGGCAATCTGACAACGGAAAATGGTTATTGACCAATGGAGTTAGGGGTACAGTATATCTGCTAATGATTTGTTCAAAGTCTCGTTGGTTTCCCCCTCCAAATCAACAGTCCAAGTTTTGTGGTGCAGTGAACATGTCCAGGTTTTTGGTGTTGACAGCGAACTTTAGGCTTCAGGCATCTCATTTTGAGAAGTGCCTGGATGTGCATCCCCGGCTACGTAAGTGGTTGCCGATAAATATATAGCCCTTACACCACTAGGGAACAATATGGAGGTTTCTCAAGTCATGGGGGATGGGATCCCCAGTCGTCAAAATAGGTTCAAGGCGAAGTCATGGTCATTCATGACTTGGATGATGACTGTGGGTAACTCCCATTTTAGAACATCTCCATATGTATATATGTATATAAAGATAGATAGATACCCATTAAAAGATACAATAAATATATCCATCACTACCAGATACCCATTATAGATACCCATTAAACCACCATATGGTTCTTACTAATGGGGACGTTCGGCGCCACTAGGTCTACCGCTGCGGAAGCGTCCAGTCTTGCCCTGGTGGATTGCCAGCGCAGTGCAACGGTGGCTTGGTCGGTGTGCCCTGCGGCGAGTGCGCACCAGGTGGGCGGGACCCGGTTACTTTAGGAAGTGGCTAAATAAATGCTGTATGCAGGGTTTAATCCAATTATATATAATGTAATATACAATCTTATATAAAATATTTGATTTTATTATTTGATATATCATATATCATGTGTTAAATTTATCATAAAATACATAGCATTTCTTATTTAATGTAAAAAATACATAATACCTCAGAAGTAATTCATAATATTATATAATAAGAATAATGTGTAACGTATTTTTTCACAAAGAAAATATTTTTAAACAAATATTGTTTTATACAATACATTTATGTTTATATTATATATATATATGTATATGTAAATTATAAACATATATTTGTATATGTGTAAGTATATATATATATATATTACATGTTGTATTTACAGCCGTAAAAAATAGATAAATAAATAAATTAAGTAAATAAATAGATAAATAAATCAAGAAATACATATATATATATATACACATGTAGGTCATTGACCACTTGGACGTGTTTTGCTTGTGATCAGTATGTGGAATTGTGCAAAATTGATAATTGGTTGGATGACTACAGTATGCATTGGGTTTGAGGGGTTGTAACCTGACTGTAACCTGTGATTCCCATGACTCTTCAGCCCTCTGGGTCGGCTGGATTTGAAGCTTTGAGCCACACTTGTCCAATTTTTTTCCTGAGTTGAGTGTTGATTTGATACCTAGTGCCGGGCTCTTGATTGCAAACCATTTTTTCACAGATTCATCTAGAAATTTGGAGTTGTTTGCGCACATCGTTACTTGTGCAGGCTACAACCTTAGCGAAGGGAAATGCGAGGAGTGCGAGGATTCCTTGGTGGTGCTTTGGGCACTTGGTGTCATGTGTGTTTTCCTCTTCCTGACGGCTGCTTACTACTTGATGACTTCAAAGGTGACGGCAAAGGCCTCTGTGCTCTTCACCACCACATGTGCCTTTGGGATGCTCATTTCTTTGCTGCAGAGCATTGGTATTATCGGCACCATGACGGTGAACTTTCCAGTTGATATCGACTCCTTTTTCGGGTGGTTCTCCATCCTAATGCTGGATCTCGACAACTTCGGCTTTGCCTGCCTAGCAGGAAGCGATACGAGCCTTCGTTACTCAGCGAGTGCATTGTTCTTTCCGTTGGGCATTGCCTGGTTTGCGCTCAATTACGGAGCCCCTTGGCATCTCAATGCGAGCTGTTCGGAAAGTGTTTCTTATCAGCTTTATGAAGTCTGACGATCTGAGTACCTCTCTATCCCGTTGCAAACAGTGAGCTGAGGTGAGCCAACTGGTGCCGAAGTATCGTTGGGATATCACCAAGGTTGCAAGCTGCATGGGGCAGTTTTTACAGGTGCGCTTCATTGGGATGTTTTTGGGCTTGTGAACCAGGTTACCGTAGTTCACTTGGAGCATCCCAAGCTAGCATTTGCATACATTTGCGATGACCACCGGCTTCCGGGGATGATGATGATGATGATGATGACGACGATGGTGATGATGATCATGATCATGATCATGATCATGATGGTGATGGTGATGGTGATGATGGTGATGATGATGATGATGATGATGATGCTGCTGATGGTGGTGGTGGTGGTGGTGGTGGTGGTGATGGTGGTGCCGGTGGTGGTGGTGGCGGCGAGGGTGATGATTCAGTAAAGGAAGTAAATAGTAGCAATGTGAGTTCCCTACCAGCAGGTAATTGTTGTTGGAAAAAAATCCATTGTAGATTGGCTGGCATTGATGCGAACGTTTGATCAAAAACAACATGCTATGGAAACGGAGTTTTGGCGGACCATTAAGCAAAACAACAAAAACGTATTCCAACAATGTATGTTGAGTCGCTTGAACAAAATTTGTGCCAAAATTCGATACTTATCGTCGACCCCTTGAAAATCTGTAATTCTTGCAAGCCAACAGTGGCTCCTAAGTCGGAACCAAGCTTAGGACGAATGGCAAGTGGTGGAACTGGAAACCCATAATGTCCCAAGCTTCGAAAACACTGATTCCAAGGTTTGGGCACCGCTAGTTCCTGGAACTAGGAACCCGCGGTTCCAAGATTGAGAAGCATTGGTTTCAAAATTTGGGAACTATCGGTTCCTCAACTGGGAACCCGTGGTTCCAAGATTGGGAGGCATTGGTTCCAAGTTTTGGGAGCCAGCAGTTATTCAAAGTGGGAACCCGTGGTTCCAAGGTTTGGGAACCAGCAGTTGTTCAAAGTGGGAACCCGTGGTTCCAAAAATTCGGAATCATTGATGGCACATCTGGGAAGCGCTTGTTCCTGGAACTAAGAATCCGTGAGCCCAAGATTGGAAAGAATTGCTGCCAACGTTTGGGAAGCCGTGGTTTCAAGGTTGGGTAACATTCCTGCAAACTTTCGATCAAACACAGAAAACTATTTAAATTCGTTTGTTTTGCGGACGATTAAGCAAAACAACAAAAAGGCATTCCAACAATGTCTGTTGAATCGGATGTCTATGTTACAACCTTTTAAACCGTAGTTCTTGAACAAAATTTGTGTCAAAGTTCGATACTTATCGTCGACCCCTTGAAAATCTGTAATTCTTGCAAGTCAACATCAGCTCCTAACTCGGAACCTATCGTTGCAAGCTTAGAACAAATGGCACTTTGGTGGAACTGGAAACCCATCGTCCCAAGCTTCGAAAACACTGATTCCAAGGTTTGGGCACCGCTACCTCCTGGAACTAGGAACCCCATGGTCGGTTCCAAGGTTTGGGAACCATCGGTTCCTCACCCCGGGGTTCCAAGATTGGCAGGCATTGGTTCAAAGGTTTGGGAACCAGCAGTTCTCAAACTCAAACTGGGACCCCGTGTTCCAAGATTGGGAAGTATTGGTTCCAAGGTTTGGGAACCAGCAGTTCCTCAGAGTATTGGGTCCAAGGTTTCGGAACCAGCAGTCCTAAAACTGGGAACCCGAGGTTCCAAGATTGGGAAATATTGTTTCGAAGGTTTGGGAACTATCCGTTCCTCAAACTGGGACCCCGTGGTTTCAAGATTGGGAGGCATTGGTTCCAAGGTTTGGGAACCAGCAGTTCCTCAAACAGGCAACCGTGGTTCCAAGATTTGCAAGCATTGGTTCCAAGGTTTGGGAACCAGCAGTTGTTCAAAGTGGGAACCCGTGGTTCCAAAAATTCGGAATCATTGATGGCACATCTGGGAAGCGCTTGTTCCTGGAACTAAGAATCCATGAGCCCAAGATTGGAAAGAATTGCTGCCAACGTTTGGGAAGCCGTGGTTTCAAGGTTGGGTAACATTCCTGCAAACTTCCGATCAAAAACAAAAACTATTTAAATTCGTTTGTTTTGCGGACCATCAAGCAAAACAACAAAAAAGGACTCAAAAAATGTTTGTTGAATCCGATGCCTATGTTTGAACCTTTTCAAACGTAATTTTTGAAATTAAAAATGCGAAACCCGTGGTTTCAAGATTGGCTGGCATTGATGCGAATGTTTGATCAAAAGCAAAATGCTATGGAAACGGGTTTTTGGCGGACCACTAAGCAACACAACAAAAACATATTCCGAAAATGTTTGTTGAATCGGATGCCTATTATGTTACAACCTTTTTCAAATCGTATTTTGCGGACCATTAAGCAAAACAACAAAAAAAGGATTCGAACAATGTATGTTGAATCCGATGCCTCTGTTAGAACCCAAATGTCACACGTAGTTGTTGAAATTAAAAATACGAAGCTCGTGGTTGCAAGATTGGCAGGCACTGATGCGAATGTTTGATCAAAAGCAAAATGCCATGGAAACATGGGTTTTGGCGGACCATTAAGCAAAACAACAAAAACGCATTCCAACAATGTATGTTGAATCGGATGTCTATGTTACAACTTTTTTCAAAAAAAACGTAGTTCTTGAACAAAATTTGAGTTCGAGTCAAATCGTCGACCCCTTGAAAATCTGTAATTCTTTCAAGCCAACGTTAGCTCCTGACTCGGAACCTTTCGTTGCAAGCTTAGAACGAATGGCACTTGGTGGAGCTGGGAACCCATAGTCCCACGCTTCGAAAACACTGATTCCAAGGTTTGGGCACCGCTAGTTCCTGGAACTAGGAACCCGAGGTTGGTTCCAAGGCTTTGGAACCATCGGTTCCTCACCCCGTGGTTCCAAGATTGGGAAGCATTGGTTCCAAGGTGTGGGAACCAGCAGTTCCTCAAAATAAAAAAAAATGGTTTCCAAGGTTTGGGAATCGCTAGTTCCTAGAACTAGGAACCCGAGGTTCCAAGATTGGAAAATATTGTTTCCAGGGTTTGGAACCAACAGTTCTTCAAACTGGGAACCCGTGGTTCCAAGATTGGGAAGCATTGGTTCGAAGGTTTGGGAACCAGCAGTTCCTCAAACTGGGAACCCGAGGTTCCAAGATTGAGAAGCATTGGTTCGAAGGTTCGGGAACCAGCAGTTCTTCAAACTGGAGACCCGAGGTTCCAAGATTGAGAAGCATTGGTTCTAAGGTTTGGGAACCAGCAGTTCCACTATTGCCGATACCAATTCGCACATTAAGAACGTTTTTGAGACCTATTCTATTTGGGGTCTATGCTGGTGTCATTTTTTAAAACTGTTTTTCGTCACGTGTCTTTCTTTTTATTTGGGGTTGTTGTTTTTCCCCAGATAGCGAAGCTATTCGGGTTCTTATTTCAAGTATACGAGGAGTTGCATGTCTGCGTTATGGAGCGGGCATGTTGGTACCGCTGCAGGGTGCCGCTGCTGCCAGAGTGGTGTCTGCGCTTTGGAGCGGGCATGCTGGTGCCGCTGCAAGGTGCTGCGGCTGTCAGGGTGGTGTGTGCGCTTTGAAGCGGGCATGGTGGTCCCGCTTGTTCAAGGTGCTGCTGTCACAGTTGGTGCCGCTGCGGGGTGCTGCTGTCAGAGTGGTGTGCTCTTTGGTGCGCTGCTGTCAGAGGTGTGTGCGTTTTGGGGTGGGCATGCTGGTGCAGGGTGCCACTGCAGGGTGTCGCTGCAAGGTGCTGCTTGAAAGTGAACGGTGTGTGCGCTTTGGAGCGGGCATGCTCATGCCGGCCGCGGCGCCATGCAGCGGCTGTCAGAGAGGTGTGTGCGCTTTGGAGTTGCATGCTGGGAGCGGGCATGCTGGTGCCGATGCCGCTACAGGCTGCTTGGCAGAATGGTGTGTGGGCTTTGGAGAGGGCATGCTGGTGCCACTGCAGGGTGCTGCTGGAAGGTTCGGCTGTCAGTGGCTTGGAGCAGCCATGTTGGTGGCGGTGCAGGGTGCCGCTGCAGGGTGCTGCCTGTCACAGGGTGCCGGTTGAGGGTGGTGCTGTCACAGTGGTGTGTGCGCTGGCATGTGGTGCTGCTGCACGGTGGTGGAGAGTGCCGCTCTGCAAGGTGCTGCTTCAGGGTGTTGCTTGGGTGCTGCCGTCAAAGTGGCATGTAGGCTTTGGAGCGGGCATGCTGGTGCTGCTGCAGGGTGCAGCTGCAAGGTGCTGGTGCAAGGTGATGCTTGAAGGTGCTGTCAGAGTGGTGTGTGCGCTTCCGAGTGGGCATGCTGGTGCCGCTGCAATTACGTTTATGCCGTAGAAAGGCTAGCGCTTCGTCGCCACCCAAAAATATCTTTTGCTATCTGGGGTCTATGCTGGCGTAATTTTGTGTGTTTCCTGACATTTTTCCACAGATAGCGAAGCTATTGGGGTTCTTACTTCACGCATAGACGGAGCTGCAGGGTGGCGCTGCAGGGTGCTGAATTGAGGATGTTGCTGTCACAGTGTTGTGTGTGCTTTGGAGCTGGCATGCTGGTGACGCTGCAGGTGCTGCTTCAGGGTGCTGGTAGGGTGCTGTCAGAGTGGGTTGTGCGCTTTGGAGCAGGCATGCTGGTGACGCTGCAGGGTGACCGCGGCACCTGCCCGCCCAAAAGCCCACACCATTCTGATAGCAGCGATAGCAGCACCCTGCAGCGGCACCCTTCAGCAGCACTCTGCAGCGGCACTAGCATGCCCCCTCCAAAGCGCGCACACCACTTTGGCACCAGCAATCTAGAGCAGGATGTTGCAGCGGCAACAGCAGCTCCAAAGCGCGCGCGCTGACAGCAGCGCTCACGCAGCACCCTCCAACCGATCCTGCAGCGGCACCAAGCTGTCAGGTAGACTTTGACTGCGTCCGCAATGGAGATCCTGTGTCCCTTCATCATGCCATACGCAATGATGGCATTGGCACCCACGATCGAAGCTGGAGATGCGGATAGTGTTTGATATAGAGCTATTTTGCCGTTGTTTTGGCTGCGTCTCCTTTGTGACAGACTCGGCCTTTGAGTGATCGGTATTGAGGCTCCAGCTCAATGTTCTTGGCAGCCTGCAGCGGCACCCTGCAGCGGCATCGGCATGCCCGCTCCAAAGCGCACAAACCACTCTCACAGCAGCACCGCACCTTGCAGAGACCCTGCAGCGGTGCCACTGCGTGTCAGAGTGGTGTGTGTGCAGGGTGCCGCTGCAAGGTGGTGATTGAGGGTGCTGCTGTGAAAGTGGTGTGTGTGCGCTTCAGGGTGCTGCTGTCAGAGTGGAGCTGCTGCTGCAGGGTGCTGTTTTAGGGTGCTGTCAGAGGGGGGCGTGCGCTCTGGAGCTGGCATGTTGGTGCCGCTGCAGGGTGTTGCTTCAGGGTGCTTCTGTTAGAGTGGTGTGTGCGCTTTGGAGCTGGCGTGTTGGTGCCGCTTTGGAGCAGTTGCAAAAAAGGTTGTCTGCATCTTAGGAGTTTGGTTGCTGCTACAGGGTGCTGCTGCCAGAGTGCGGTGTGCGCTATGAAGCTTGGGTGCTGGTGTCGCTGCAGGGGGTGGCTGCGAGTGCGAGATGTCTATTGCAGTGCCCTGATTGAGATTATGTTTATGCCGTAGCAAAAAAAGGCGAGCGCTTGGTTGCCACTAAACAATATTTTTTGCTATCTGGGGTCTATGCTGGCGTAATCTTTTGAAACCCGGCATTCGCAGCAGACCCTGGAGATGTCGAAATTCGTGTTTTACCTGGAGTTTTTGTTTGTCATTTTTTGTCATATTTTTGTAGTTCTTTTGTTATTTCTGTTCCTAGGAACCCGGCACAGCCTGAAGCTGTCTAAATTTGTGCTCTTCTTAGTTTTTTCATATTTTCTATATTTTTTCTGTTCCTAGGAACCCGGCATTTGCAGCACGCAAACATGACAAAACATGACAGAAACATTGCACAAAGAAATGACCAAACAATGACAACTGACAAACCCAAACGACAACAAAAATCACAAAACATGACAGAACAATGACCAAATATTTTGAATTTGGTGAACTTGACGACCCGCAAGTGGCCCTTCGGCTTCTCCGTGCCTGGGCACAGTCGCCTTACTTACAGCATGCGGTGCAACCCGACGCTACCTCAACAACAAGCCCTTCCGCACTTTGACTCCATGGTACGCGGCTGCTCTTCAGCAACTTCATTGGGCTCCGCCTTGAGCAGGTCCAATGGGGCCCAGCGACCAGAGGCTTTTCACACTTCCCCAGCTACATGGCCGACTGCGACTGCTGCCTTGGGTGCCTACAAGGCTTCCGTGGCCACAGCCTTCACTTTGGATAGCGCCTTGACGCAGAGTCAACGTGCCTTGGCTGCTCAGGTCGACTTGTGCGGATGGAAACAAGAGCTGGAGGCTGCTTCTCTCACTAGGAAAGCGGTGCTGCTCTCAGAGGCAGAACCCGGAGGACGCACCTTCCTTGCTGCTGTACCTGCTGGGCCTAAGCGCATGGAGCCTGCGGTGATCCTCGCAGAGTTGCGGCACAGGCTATAGGTCTACCCGAAGCCCTCGATGACGGGTGGTGTCCACGCTCTCATGGCGTTCTTGACAAGTTTTCCTTGCATGCTGGAGTCTGCATCGCTCGGGGCGAAAGAAACCATCGGCATCATGCTCTCCGAGATCTCGTTTGCCGTTGGGCTGACCGAGCTGGTCTGCAGCCGGAAAAGGAGCGCTGTGGCCTGCTTCTTCCACAAAGGCCTGAAGTGGACCGTCGGCGGCCAGCGGACATCTTTGTCCCTTCCTTTCAGGGCAAGCCTACTGCATTTGACTTGGCCATCACTGGCCCTCAGCGGCAGGCTACCCTTGTTGACGCAGGACGCAAAGGTGCTGCGGCAGCAACGGCTTACTCTGCAGTTAAGATGGCCCACTTGGATACAGCAAGCCTTTGCCAGCAGCAGGGCATCACCTTCACCCGCTGGTCGCAGAGACCACGGGCACGTGGGATCCTGCAGCGGCCAAAATCTTGAAGAACATTGCCCGAGCCGTTGCGGCCCGTGAGCAAGTGGACACGCGTTCGCTCTTTGGTGAGCTCCTCCAGGAAGTTTCTGTGCTTGTGAGAGGGTACCGCGGCCGTGCTGCCTTGCATCGCCGTGCTGACGCAGCTGCCGTCTCAGCTCTGGTGCCGCTGCCGCAGCAGCTGCCGCTCTGATTTTGAGTTCGTGATGCTCTTCTGACCTGCTTCCGGCGTTTCTTTTTTTTCGGCTTTGGGCTTAGCTGTCCTTGGCTTTGCGCGTTTTCCCCAAGGATTTTCCTCCGCGCAGCCCTCATCCTAAGCCGTAGGATGTTCCGTTGCTCCTTGTTGCCAGTCGCGCAACGAGAAGTTTGGGACACACGCACCTGCATTGGCACCCCCAGTGGCGGCGGCGTCCCTCCAGGTCGGGGCCCAGGTGGCCATTCCACGGGGAAATCATCGACCTGGGGGCACCAGCTGCCGCGTTTTTCTTGCTGCACGCCACTTTTTGCGGGGCTCGCCTTTTTCTCTTTTTGCTTCGTGCAGCAGATGAGAATCCCTGTGCCGGATCCAGGCACTAACCAAAGGGGGGTAAGTGCCCGAATGTGAGCATGTTAAGGCTACTGGTCCAAATAGTTATTTCAAAATTTCGAGGTTCGGCTGTAGGGAACTCAAAATTCTGCAGTCCTAGGGAACTCATACTAGTAGCAAGAGCAATAGTCATACAAATCGTTTTAACAATAATATGATTCCAGATCTGCACAAGATCGCAGCTATGATTTTGTGCACATGTGAGGTGGGTTTCTCAACCATGAGTGCGACTGCGCTGATTCCCTTGACCTGCTACACTCATCCCAACAAATTGCAGAGTCTCTTGAAGTACCCGAACGTGATTTGTGGCTCAGACACACACGGTGCGATGCTTGCTGTTGGCCTTTGCTTGCTGATCATCGGTGTCTTCGGCTTCCTGACTTTGTGCACTTATGCGGCTTACATGGTACCAACATGGAGTGCCTGCGACCAACACGGCCGTGTCCGCGCTTTCCGATTCCTGGTCTTCCGATTCCGGCTGGAGACTTGGCCTTTATTTTTTTTTGTGATGATTTCGGCTTTTTCAGGCAAAAGTTCCCCACGAAGGGGCAGTGTTTGGGTTTGGGGTTTTTGTTAATATGTTCCAGCTGCCCTTGAGCAGACATGCTTCAGGACAGCTGGTGGTTTGGAGTTCCACTGTTGACCCGTGGTCCTTTGATTGCCCTTCCCATCGTGCTGGCCACAGACTATCCGGCGGTGCAGACGGTCTGGGTGACCTTCATCCTTCTGAGTTTTTTGGCGTGTCAGGCTCTGGCGTGGCCATGGAAGGCGCTGTCCTCAATATCACTAGAACTGGGATTGAAACCCTTCAAAATTGGATGTTTATGATTGGGTTTCCCACGTTATATAATTATAGATTATACACATTTTTCCAAATTGTTTGGAATCACTTTGCTATCTTTGGTGGGACCCTTATTGCCTCTGAATCCAACCCACTGTGGGAACGTACTACTGCGTGACGCTGTTCTAGTTACAGCAGCTGTCCCACTGCCCAATGATGCGGGCTACAATATGAGACCTAGGTGGGCGTAACAATCTGCAGTCTTTTATTTTCGAAGTAAGGATGTGTCAAAATGATGGAAACTTTTCTACCAAGAACATCCCATATTCATCTCCAACAGTCCTTCGATGCATTGCCAAAGCCGTTGCCATAAATAGCCGCCAGATCTCTGACCGTCTCTGACCTGTCAGGTGCCGTTGCTGAATGCCCTGGACTGTTGGATGTCCTACTGCATCATGATTTTGGTGGCGGCTTCGGCCTTGTACTTGGAGCCTATCAACCAAACAGGCTGCCTGGGCTGCCTAGTTGAGCTGAGGGAGGCTTTGTTGCAGGGGTTTCCCCGAAAGCAGTTGGGATGCAGCTTATGCAGTTCCTTTGCAAACACCATCTCTAGAATTGGACTGGATCCACGGAAGCGGTCAAAAATGGGGGCTTTCCCTTTGACACAAGTTGCTGCGCTGATTGCGCTGAGATTCCAGTTGGATCCCATCCCATCCCATCCATTCATGTGCGCCTCCAGTGACATTTGAGAACGAGATATACAAGTCAGCAAACTGTCACAGCCTTGAATCGTCGTATAGAGTGAAAACAACCAAACCCTTCCTGGGTCCAGGGTCTTGAGTTTAGAGGCACAGGTAGCCTTTTCAATTTGTAAGAAGTTCAGGAGCCTGAGTTTGAACCATTCGGTTTAGAAAGCTTCAATTGATTCATCTTTTGCAAGACACGTCCTGATGACCCCTACCTCTTGGGAGTTCGTGGGTCCCATCTGGTACCATAGGAGTCGTGGCCGACTTCGTCGACAATTTCAACACCGGTATTATGGTGCCCTGAGGGCAATGGGAGAAACCAAACTGAGCTCGGGGCTGGCAGGTCTTGTTTCTGAGGAAAAGCCCTAGTCTTTCAGTTTTTTTTCCCTAGGAAGCAAGGTGCATCCACAAAGACACACACACACACCCACACACCCGCACAAACATGCCTATACACATATACACAGGTGTTTGCCTCGCGATGCAAGAACACCATTCTATGTGCACACATATTTGGATATGCATGTCACCAATGTCCTTGAAGAAGTGGTTAATCAGTTAATCACTCTCAGTATTCAGCTCCGGTTCCTTGGTCCTGCAGGTAGTGATCTTCTCGTCCATTTCGGCGATGATTGTCATGGCCCTTTGTGCCGTCTTCCACCGCGCAGCCATGGGCGGCAACTCCGAGTATGCAATCTTCAACCTCGGAAGGAACCCAAAAGATAAGAACTTGCCAGATATTTCAATGGGGTTAGCATTGCCCATGACTGTAAGGACCATCAACAAGTGCGGTGATGCTTGTTGAGGTACTGGTACCTGTCCCCATGACTATTTCTGTCATAGTTCTCATCATCAGCTCCTGCTTGTTGTTCACGTACTTGTCAGCCCTTTTTCAGCTGTTCTGGGGTTGTTGCTCCTCATTTGTCCTTGCCAAGTGAGGCCAGGCCAAACTGTCAGCTCTCTGCAAAATCCATCGCGTTCCAGATCAAGACTCATTATTTTTATCCTCCGGGTATATCCAACGTTCACAAGCCACTGTGGATTCCAGCTTGGTTGTATGTATGAATGGATGGATTGATGGATGGATGCATGTATGTAATGCAATTTAAATGTATTGCCATGTAATGCAATGTCATGTAATGCAAGGAGTGGAATGCAATGGAATGAGATTTAGTGGAATGCCATGGAATGTAACGCAATGTAATGCAACGTAACGTAATATGAAAATTATAATTGAATGTAATGCAATGTAATGTGATGCAGCGGAATATATAATTTGATATAATTTAATGTAATGTAATGCAATGTATATAATGTAATGCAACGCAATGTCATCTAATGCCACCATTCAATGTATTGTAATACAATCGAACGTAACGCAATGTAATGTAATGCCGTGAAATATCATGGAATGTGAATGTAATGCAACGATATGCAATGCAATGGAATGCAATGGAATGGAATGTCATGCAATGTAATGGAATGAAATTTAGTGGAACGCCATGGAATACATTGCAATGTAATGCAGCGGAATATTGTAGAGCTTCCCACACTGGCGATGTCATAAGGGTTATGTATAGTAGTGTGGGCGTTGGTGTTGTTCATGTGCTCTGCGCATGCGCGCAGGTGCAGAGCACAGTGTGATGTTCTTGTGGGATGAGCAGGAGGAGCAGGAGAAGGAGGAATAGTAGTAGTAGTAGTAGTAGTAGTAGTAGTGGTAGTAGTAGTAGTAGTAGCAGTAGTAGTAGCAGCAGTAGTAGTAGTAGCAGCAGTAGGAGTTGTAGTAGTAAGAGGAGTAGGAGGAATATTAATAGTAGTAGTCGTCGTCTTCGTCGTCGTCGTCGTCGTCGCCGTCGTCGTCGTCGTCGTCGTCGTAGCCATTGGAGTAGTAGGAGTAGGAAGCGGAGGAGGAGCAGTAGGAGGAGGAGCAGTGGGAGGCGTAGGACCAGGAGTAGTAGGACAGTAGGAGTAGGAAGAGGAGCAGTAGGAGCAGCAGGAGCAGGAGTAGTAGGAGTAGTAGGGGTAGCAGGAGTAGTAGGAGTAGTAGGAGTAGTAGGAATAGTAGGAGTAGCAGGAGTAGGCGAAGTAGCAGGAGTAGTAGGAGTAGTAGTAGGGGTAGTAGTAGTAGTAGTAGTAGTAGTAGGAGTAGGAGGAGGAGTAGTAGTAGTAGTAGGAGGAGGAGGAGGAGCAGGAGGAGCAGGAGGAGCAGGAGGAGCAGGAGGAGCAGGAGGAGCAGGAGGAGCAGGAGGAGCAGGAGGAGGAGGAGGAGGAGGAGGAGTAGTAGTAGGAGATAGTAGTAGGAGATAGTAGTAGGAGATAGTAGTAGGAGATAGTAGTAGGAGATAGTAGTAGGAGATAGTAGTAGGAGATAGTAGTAGGAGATAGTAGTAGGAGATAGTAG
>Ga0126342_10013215_pt1 | contig 14657 bp, 17 predicted proteins | sample Cyp1metagenome_FD_92528 | JGI IMG/M metagenome (GOLD analysis project Ga0126342, IMG submission 92528) | Coral microbial communities from Lord Howe Island, Old Settlement Bay, Australia - Cyphastrea 1 metagenome | ecosystem: Host-associated > Invertebrates > Cnidaria > Coral ... | reverse complement strand
GACCTTCAGAGCACTCTGGGCACGCTTGAACTGGGGCTCGCAGGGGCTGATGCTTGCGCATTGAGATGGGGTCGGCGCTCCTGGGTGAAGCCCTCAACAGTAGTGGCCAAGCAATAGGCTATCCGAGAGTTCGAGGCGATTTTCTGCTTGTGCACTGCACATCTAGAACATACTGTGCTTCAACTGGCAGCCGCAATGACGATACATTTGCCCGTATCTGGAAACTTATCACTTGAGGCTAGCAGCGGAGCCAACAATATGCGTGGCTGAATCCGGACCAGGGAGGAATCAAAGGGTGGGGGGGGCCCTTATGTGGAGATTCCTTACTTCCAGCCGTCAATTTCCAGGAATGGACCAACCACCTCCCCCAGTACTGAACTAGTACTAATGTACATAGAACTCAGGTAGCCTAGGCTACCTTTCGTGATCATCATAAAAATAATAATAATTGAAACAATAAAAAAATAACATGGCAGTAGTAAGAATAAGAGTAATAACATAAAAATAGTAATAAACAATAATGATAATAATAATGATAATAAAAAACAATAGTAACAACAAGTTGACAAAAAGTAGTAATAAAATTGATTATGATGAACATTTTCTGAAATACAATAATCGTACACTTTAATGAATGACATCAGAGAATGGGAGCGAATGTTAGGAAGAGTGCTTTCATAGAAACTTAAGGAGGGGAGGAGAAAGAATGACATGTTTGCAGCGGGGCGGGAAGGTGAGAAGAAGGGATTGTAGGAATCACAATTGCAGTACTAGACTTTCTTGCCAGGGAAAGCATAAACTGTAAATAAGGCTACTTCTCTTTTTTGCTCGTCTAACCAACTGCCCCCAGTACAATTGGTTCTTTTCACCGAGCTACACTAAATTTCGGTTTTAGAATCCCCCTGTGCAGATCCCTTTACCACAAACAGAAAGTCTCGAATGTTTACATACATCGATCGACATTAATATATATATTTTGGAATTGCATTTTTCTGACTTTCCCGAGTATTACCCCCGCCATTTTCTTGATAAACTGCTACAAAGCCGATGCCGCAAACCCAGCCAAGTTGGTCAACATCAACGGGGAAACCTGGTACCCCCGAAACGCACGGGGTTGCACCCTTCGTGTGTCTCAAGCTTCAAGACCGAGACACTTAGAGGCAAACACACGCTCCGAGGTGGAAGTCTCTCAACACGGTCGCTGGGATAACCCATGATTCCAGAGCCCAAGCTCATGCTTGCATCATCATCTGCTTCCAGACTGTCGTCCACCGTCTCTGACCAGTAGCCATAGGTTTGCCCATCCACGTAGCAGGCTTTGAAACACATTTCATTTTGTGTGAGGGTCCCAGTCTTGTCTGAAAGGACAAAATCCACCTGCCCCAAGTCTTCACATAGACCAGAACTCCGCACTTTACACGCAGATTCTGTGGCTTTGTGATACATGCTCTCGTCCGATTCCATGATGAATGCTTGCAGTGCCCGCACCAAGTCGGTGGTCATATACAAGCTAATTGGAATCAAGTTGTTGTAACCGATCAGGAAGGTCAGGATAGCCATGTATGGATTGTCCTTCAAGTGGCCAATCCACTTGGAACCAGTCTGGACCAGGTGTTTAATTTCCGTGCTTCTATAATGGTGTTCAACCATTGGAAGTTGCAATATCTGGAGTTGAACACGGGTTTCTATGAAACTTTAAGCACACCAAAACCAGGGAAAACGTTATGTTTGAAGGGCAACAGTATGCCGGTTTCATGTGAAAGCACCTCCTTACAAGTCGACTGCTCACTGGTCCTGGAGATCGTCGCCGCGCGTCAATGGCCAAACCCAGGACAAATTTCGATAGCCCTCCTCATCGGTGATGAGGTATGCGCGAACAACTGCCTGAGTCACAAGTTGACCACGAAACTTCAAGTATGTGAGAAAGCACCTACCCCCCCAAAAATATATATATATATATATTAAGCAAGCACATCGGCATACGATTTGCGACCAAAGGTGCCGAAGCAATGGATATGACAAAGAGGAGTACGAAAACAATGACCAAGAGCTTGTTGGAAAGCTGCTCTACCTCAACACTTTCACACGCCCAACTGACAGGAAATATCTCTTGGATCCTCACTCTTGGCAGTTTTGATTCAGTCAGATTCTTGTGAATGGACTGGGAAGTCCAGAAACAACAGCAGTGGAATGGCCTGAGATCTCTTGGACGTCAAAGACCGCGAAGAATTCCTGACCACTTTCGTGTCGACACCAGTGTACCTCAGCACATTTCAGAAGCTGCTGGTTCAAGTTCGCTACTAAGAACACTTGAACATCTCCTGTTTTTATGGGAAGTGTGTGCTGCCATGTCCTGCCTTCTTACACCCCAAGACCCGCGCATGGGCGGATAAGCGATGGCCTGCCGAAGCCTGCAGTATCTCGCCTCTAGGGGCACACTATTGTACTTATCCATACTTATCTTACTTCTCTAAGATTCTCATACCTCTTTTCTGTTTGAAATCCAATGTATCCTTTGGGCATCTTTGGGCTAAGTCTGAGATAGGTCCCCCAGTTCGAGACGTGCAGTTCTGCATGTGTTTACCATGAAGTCCACAAATAGGGGAGATACACCGATGTGGCCAATGTATGCCAAGGTGCACCACAAGCCCAATCACATGATGTGTATTTCGAACCGTGGAGCCACGCAGCAAGAAATGCTTCAGGTTCTGAGAGGCGGTTCTGGGACGTACTAGGCCGCATGAAACGCGGAGTAAGGAAACAAAATGAAACATGGATATATATATATATTATATGTATATATATATATCAGCATATATATATATATATATATACAATACAAAAATTACAGTATATTATATGATGATTATATATGCTGCTGACATAATCAGCACTCAACAAACTCTCTCAGAGATCCAATGAGATCATCCTACGAGTACCAGCATGAAGCTCAAAGCTCAAATGATTTCGACATTCACCAATATCATAATATCATCCAATACAAACATATTGAATGAATCCTTAAGTGAATAGGCATGAATAGGCACATTTCAAAACAAAAAACTGAGGCCCGGTCCACAGTCACACCTCTGGGATAGCCCTTCAAGTAAATACAGCCATCGAATTTGCCAACGACTTGATTCGGCAAATCTGCTTCCATATGGCCTGCAAAGGGGGAAACATGGGGAAACGCTACGGTCCTCATTTCCCAGTTCTTTTAAATACCCGGTCTCTGGTAATCCAGGATGGAAATTGGACATCATCCATCTTCATGTTTTCCACAACATTTTTCCACCTCAAAAAAGAACATGTTCCACAGTCAAATCAGATTCCACAACATCAATCTGAGCACGATGGTCCATTCGTATCCAGTTTCGGCATGAAATTCGTCAAGTCTCAAATGGGGTCTCAATGGTGGCTTCTGACCACTTGGGATCTTACGATAGTTTCCGTGTATGTTTTCCATATCTTTCCTCATCATAATGTGTCATGTTCAATTCCCATTATGGCTCCAACATGTTCCAACATCTTCAAAGAGTAAGACTAAGAGCCGCCGCGCCTTCAACGCTGTGCACAGAGGAGTTGCGGATCATGTGCTGCGTCTCGTCCACCGCTTGTTTGGGCTTCAAGGAGGATTCCCCATCCAGCTGTGCTGTGTCCACGAAGGCGGCACCCCCTGGGAACACACGACATCTTGGCGAAATCTCATCATTTCCCATCGGCCCATCATCCAAAACAAACATAAACCATGGGCTGAATAATGCTGAATAGATTGATAGATAATAGTAGATGTATATATAATTATATATATGTTCAAGAAAATCTGGGCCCAAGAAAAATAAATCGTTCTGATGTGAGCACAATAAATGCGGCGATATGCTGATGTACAATGATATACAATGATACATGGAGCAGTTGGGCGTTCCGCTCACGGCGGAGCCAGCCAAAATTAATCAGTTGATGGCGTATCTTTGTAGTGAAACTCATGGTTCCGGTATGTTCCGGTATTTCGCAGATTGGGCAACGGACACACACACACAGACACACACACACACACTGACACTGTGGGAATACACACAAACACACACCCAAAAAAACACAAAACGGTGATCAACAATGATCAACAATGATCAACATTCACCACCACGTGCTACTCTTGCTCCTTATATCTCCTCGTATCTCCTCGTATCTCCTCGTATCTCCTCGTACTCTCTATGGTCGTTCTGTTTGAATCGGTTTGTCTTGATCCTTGAAGGCCAACTGTGCGGAACAATCTCTACCTCTGCTGACTCTGCTACCTCTATCTACCTCTACCATCTTGAGTCAAGTTGAGTCAATATCCTCTTGGACCTTGGGTATCCTTCTGTGTCAACGAACCATGGCCTTTTGGATTGCCTATCTGCAAAAATGATCAAAAATGCAGATTCTCTGAAATGGAAATTGCAGAGAATCAACGGTAGAAAAAGCGATTGAGAGTGCGATCCTGCGATCCTCTTGAAACAATTTTCTTTCACATAGTAGTTTAAGCCCACGGGAACCTACAAATTAAATAGAGCATACTGAATAAGCAATTTGAAGGCTGAACGTGATCATTGACCACTGGATTTTGTGTATATAACTCCATTTGTGAGTTACTGGTACCATCTGTTGCTTTGATGATTGGCACCCCGCCTGGGGTGGAAAAAACCAGAAGGAGATCCGCCGGCACCGGTTGGTCCCGAGTCAGCTTCACAAAATTTCCAACTTGAACCTCTGACCACCTCAGGAACGACTCAGTCTCAACCAGCGTCGAAAAATCTTGTTGTGGCAACAAGTTTCATGGCATTGGGGCCCTCCGGGATCCACAAATGGGATCCTTCAAAAAAAAATCATAATAAATCAATGGGTCCTCATGGCCTGAGTCTTAAAGTGTGACCTGCACTCACATGGCAAAACATGGCACAACCAACGTAAACAGGGTCAGGGTCAGCGATGTTGTGCATTGTGGCACCCTTCACCTTCAGAAGGCAGCTACATTGTGCTCACTCTTGATTGGAAAATTTGAACCAGTTTCGGCAGCTGAGTAAAAGAAGATCCGAGGTGCTTGATGCTTCGAAAAGCATTGGGTCCCTCTGCCCCTGTAAAGACTTTGCAAGTTTGATTGTTGACCTCAGTGGCGAGCTGGAGGTGGTGAAAAAACTACGGCCAATGTTCTTGATACGAGTACCATCGATACCTGAATGACTTCTTGAGTGCTTCTCACTACTTGCCGTGCCAGGTTGCTCGACAGTCGTCACGCCAACGTTTCAAGTCCTGTGTGGAGTGTGGCCCAGCACGGAGATTGAAAACCAGCATCTGCATGGATCGAGTCAACACATAAGACAAGCATCTGCCATTTACATCCATTTATATATATAATATATATATACATAAATTTACACACACACACACATATATATACAGTATATATATATTATATATATATATCATTTTAGGTCAAGATTGAGGTCACTAACTACGGGCCCCTTTGGGAAGTCCTCATAAGCATCCTTGCAGAAGGTCACGAACAGCACACCACACAAAGGTACCAGAGTGGCCCAAGATGTCGTTGGAGAGATCCTTGAGCAAACATGAGCAAACCATACAGGCTGGACATGGCTGGACTGTGAACCTTGTGGCCACCTAGTCCACAGAATCCGACCGCCAATCAATTGGAAAATCAGATCAAAGAAAGTCAAACATTGATACAAAATGATGCCGTCATTCCGGTAACATCTCTGCATATGCAGTATCTCAATGTATCTCATGCCTTGAGCAAACTGCTTTAAACTTTATGGACACCAACTTAGTCGTTCTATCCGTTCAAATGCAACACCTTCCGGCTTGGGTCTGAACGAGGCCCCTGCCCGAAGTGTTGCTAAACCAAGGCGCTTGAAGGGCAACATCTGCAGCACCGAGACAATCAAGAACCAAATGTTCGCCACCCGGTGGAACTGCTCGAACCTCTCAAGCTGCAGACTGGTCTCAAATTTTCCTTCTTGAACCACTGGATGGCGGCATCAATGAGTGTTGTGTTGTTTTCAACCCTCCTAAGCCGTAACCCTCCAAACCACTGTAGCAGGCATACGCTACTTCCTGCTCCAATCAAAAGCACTTGGGTCAATCAATGTCAATTACACCAATCACAATCCATGGGCAAAGTTTGCCAACCTGTACCAGTATCAGGGCTGTTCTCACTGCTCACAACGGTCATGATCTTCCAAACTCCAAGGAACAAATTCAGAGGTATGATGGTCCACCACTTATAGCGAGTGGTAGACACCTTGGCCCATCATGGTACGCTCTGGTCTGCATCGGCTCCCAACACTTCTCGCCTACAAAACAAAACTAAGTTCTGATATACATATTATATATATATATATATTAATAATTTAATATAGTTGTCAATGACAATGGCGCCTAACCTAAGTAATCAACATAAAAATCATCAAATTCAATACGGCATCTGCATCTTTTGCTGAGCCCTGAGACCTTGCTGTAAAGCAACCTCAGAGGCAAATATAGGGGATCTGACTGAGTCCAGGACATAGTTGCTAGGAAAGATTTGCCGCTTTGCCAACCCGCCAAATTCAATCCGCCTGGCAACATACGTTGCAATGAGGGCATTATGAATAACTAAATGCTGCCTTTGTCACACGCCCATTTGATAGCTGCCCGCGCCTTCTGCCCTGACGAAATCTGTCGCCGTTGGCGCCGCCATCTGCTTTTTCTTCAGCCTTTAACTCTGCCCCGTCCATTGAAAGTGAAACCGTAGCAATACAACCTGCAGGGGCAGCAAAGGAAAGGAACGCTCAACTATATAATTAAGTTGTCCTCAAGTCTCAAACAGGTCTTGATGTCATGATGAAGGCTTAAAAAGATTGGCGCGCAATGCCACTGGGAACACTCCACAGACAAATGCTCAACACAAAGATGGGAGCCAAAGTTGACAAAAAGCGGCCCATTGAGGTGCAAAACGTGAACAACCTTGAAACATGGAACGTTCACAGGGAAATGTAGTCATCCCCAGCGTCATCCACATCCTATAACATCCTATAACGCCAAAATATGCCAAGCCTGCAAATCACACTTTTGTGGCTGCAGTTGTCCGCCATTGCAAAGCCCCCATTCGGGGGAGAGATTTGATCTGATTCATTCTGAGCGAAGCAATGCGAAGCATGTGCTGCAAACACAACATGTTTCACTTGCCCAGCGTCCTGGCAAAATCTCCAAAAACAGCCTAGCATCTAAGCAGCACAAAATGAGCAAGTGTTAGAAGCATTAAACGGAAGTTGGACATATTTGGACATTGACACTTACAGGCCAGTGTATCATGGGTTACGGGAAGGGTTTCATCATTCAGGTATGTCGGCATGTCGTCACAGGAAAGTGGTCCAACCTCTCCACTATCAAACCAGGTGTGCCGCAATATTGGCGAATAACGCAACTAGTTCTACTAGCATGCAGCATACAGGCAATGACCTCACATCATTTGTAACAGTTACAATCAATCAATCTCGTCTAAGTTTGCAGTTGCAAGTTCTACATCAATGGTTGGTTTCAGGCTTAGTATATCTTAGTATGGCCTGGACAGCACTAGCACTTGAACAAGTACACATTGTAATCACAGGAAACGAATGGCCTGGCCACCTGTTGGCTATGCATGGACATGCATGGACATTCCTGTCTCCATCTGTTCAATGGTTCAATTGCCCGCAGCACTGTCTCTCTCTCTCTCTCATAACAGTGCATGTATTCTGAAGCCATGAGCACCCGGATCACCACCATCAGCAGGCTTCCCTGCATCGGCTGCCACATCCTGTGCGGGTTTTGAATCATTGAGATCAACGGAAATGGATCCCTATTGACATTGTAGGGGGTCACTCAAGTGACCCCCATTTTCTAGATAGAAAAGTTCTGACCCAGTCAAAAGCCTAGAAAATACAAAAACCAAGTAAAATTGGGGTCACTTGGAAATTTCAATGGGGATGGAAATGGGAGAGTTAGCGTGACGTGACAATCCTTTTCTTGAACATGTTGAGTCAGTTTAAAAATAAACTGACAGTTTGACATTGGTCTTTTCAATAAAAATGATGGGATGTTTCATCACCTTTAAGGAACTTGGCCATGTACAATATTACAATTCCCTCCCCCTGTCTCCATTGGGCTGCTGCACGACACCATACCACACCACAAATGCCTCTTGAACCATTCAACACCCAGGAGACCCGACGCCGACACACTGCCTACCAATCCATCACCTGAGGAAACCTGAGGCACCCAGCCGCTACAGCCATCGCCAGCTACACAGCAGCTTCGACCTGCAGTGACGCAATGACCAAGCAGTTGCTGGAAGGACAAACAAAGGCAGAATGAGATGCTGAACTCCATCTTTGTCACAATGCCTAATTGGTGTTGTTCTGCAAATCTTGGATGTGAGCAAACAGTCCGGATTTATTTTCGCTGGAGCATACAGCATACGTGACTCGATTGGCAATTCGGGTGTTCTTGGTGCAAATGAGAGAAGCACATTGCTTTCCTCTGACATCTAAGCGCCCAACTGCAAAGGTAAGGCCAATCTTTGCAGTGTGCAGCACCTAAACCGCAATGCCGACCTATAATTTCTAGCTATTGGAGCCAGAATTTGGAAGTCAACGCTTGAAATGATGAACCGGATGTCTGCCTAGACATGATGCCACTGCTGGAAATTCTACATTGCTACATTCCTGCCAAATCGCTGCTTTCCAAATTGAAGCTCTAAATTCTTGAGACTTTGCAAGTAGTATTGATTCGTGGTTAATAATGTCTAGATGTTGATAGATGTTAATACCAGGACTTGAATCCACTCCGTGCTCATTTCTGTGAAGCAGTGTTTTATCAGAATGCATTTCAGAAGGTCAATCGCCGCTAGCCGCTAGCCTGTTCGAGCTCTTTTCAACTGGCCGTCTCACGCCAAATTTGCTGGCCATGATTGGCCATGTCGAAGCCCTTCTCCACCAGAGGCGATGCTGATGCTTTGTGCATCCTTTTGTCCTCATCGCGCATAGTATGCATAGTTTCATGTGTTTTGTCACTCCAGGGAGTTGCAAACATTTGCAAACTACACCACATGCAATCTCGAAGCTTAAGAAGCACATACAGCAATGCTGCCTTTGTGCCAAGGCTCCCTAAATTCTCTGACCATCTCTCTTGCTAATTAAATTAATCTGGCTTCTTTTCCATCAGACATGTCTACGCTCGTCTGCCAAAATTCTACTGAGTCATACTGAGTCTAGTCTATGTTGAAGGCACGCCAAAATACGCCAAAGATATCCAAAGACCCTGGACATCCCTGGACTGGCCCTGCACCATTCGTTTTCCTGACCTTTCCCGACGGCTCCAGGCTCCAGCGCATTAACGCGAAGACCTAAGGGGAGCTCATTGGCCTCCCGTTTTCTCACAATCTGTGCCGTCCAAACATAAAGTATCAATAAGTATCCCAATAAGTATCATAATGTCATCATCATAGCAATCAAAGAGCATGCTGCATGAGTGAAAACTGATCGCTGGCCGGATCTGAACAAGGATTTCGGACCTAACCGCATTCAGATCGTGCTGCTGCTTCTCCAGTGTACTTGGCCAGAGTTGCGAATATGAAGTGTGTCCCGCACAAGAATCCATTGAAACTTCCACCTTGATGCACTTTGACCAGGACGTGCGAAGCGGAATTTGTGAGCTGAACGCATCCAGCTACGTATTTGGTTGAGCTCACGGAACATTAACAAAGTATAACTGTTGATACTGTTGTAAAAAATGTAGAAACACGTAAAACGACTTCTGGGAGCTTTTGGGATGATCTTGCTACAGATTCAGCATTTCTGGCAGTGGTGAAACTTCCTCCTTAAACACACCGCTATGAAAAGAGGCTTCGCCTCGAATCAGTCGTATCAGGATCTATCAGGCGCATTTCCGGAAGCACTCCATCTTCTCGGGACCGACGGATTCCTGACGCTTTGTCAAGACCAAGAGAAACATCTGAAACATTCTGAAAACCTCCAGAAAACCGTCAGAAAACGGAGCAAATGTTTGCCTTTGATATCTTTTGATGCTTTTGTATTCGGATAATTTGGCTAATTGATGCTAATTGTTCCGTGGCAGCATGATGGGAATTCACCAGCACGCCTGTCCAAAAGAACTCAGGCCAGTACTTCACAATTTGACACAATTTGATTGCTTGTGCCATGCGGCGGCAACCAATTAATTAGTTGGGAACAATTCTACAAATACTTCTGCATATATAGAGCTACTAAATATATTAACACACACACATATTATATATACAATATATATATATATATATATATATATCTATTCACGTGTATATAATATAATATATAATATAATATATAATTATATTATTATAACATATATTAACTATAATCTATACACATGATACTTCTACACATGTACAATATAGAATTCTGATGGATTCGGGATGCCACAAATGTAAGCAGCAGCATCATTTCTTTTGCCCCAAAAGAGCTGCACTCAGGTCGACCACGGATGGACAATGGAATCGTTGGAGCCGCGAGCTGAGGCTTTTCCTCTGCCTTTGGGTCCCCAAAGGGAGTCGTTGAAGGATCCTTTTGCATAGGCCTTACCAGTCAGACTCGGCATATCATTCTTGCCCTTGCCATCCTTGCCTTTGCATTCTTTGCCCTTGTCTTTTCCGAAACTTTTCTCACCGCCTTTTTTCCCTTTCCACGTGCCGTACACTGGTCTTTGGCCGGGCAGAAGGCCAGCCACCTCACCACAATTGTCATCCCGTACGGGATCATCACGCAAGCCAATGTCTGAATCAAAGCCATTGATGACAATGTCAGTGGCCACAGGTATATCACCTGGCTGCAGCCCAAACACCACCATTGAGCCCACTCTGGCATTCATACGATTTTCGCTTGGTCGAATTAGGGGTGGGCGCCCGAAGACTTGGGTAATCGCTGCGCAGTCAATTAACAAATTCCCACTCTTGGGCTCAACGGCGTTGACTACGCCAGAGAATCTCTGGGTCGGAGGCAGGGTGGTCCCGGCAGGTATGGCAGGCGTGGGCAAAGCTGATTGCGCAACTGGTTGGCTGGAGTTCCTTGATGTCTTGCCAGTCTCAGTGCTCTCATTGTCTTTCACCGTGTTTTTTCGAATTTTCTTTGGCTTTTCCGCAGCTTCTGCAGCTTCCCAGCCTGGCCAGTCCCAGGCCCCTGGCCAGCCCCAGCCATAGTTCCACAGGCTCCAGGGTGCCGCGTCCCGAACTGGCGCACGACGTTTCGGTAGCGGGGCTGGATCCTCCCAGGCACTGCCGTGACGCCTCTTGGCCAGAAAAAGCATGCGTTCGACACAGCTAGAAGTGGTGGTCGCCAGCTCGCAGTTTCAGCAAACAAAACTAATGTACAATGCAGCAACTTGGGATCCAGACTTCGTTGGTCTGAGCAATCCTGCTGATCAACTTGATAGACTTGGTGCTTTCGACTCGCCCAAGTGTTAGTTTCACTCTCAAGGCGGGTCACCACTCCAGATCGATGTGGGTTCACGGTCTAGACGCCCATGGCAGGTCGAGCCCAACCACTGCTGAACAGCTATGCTGATCCTGGATAAACGGCAGCGTCACATAGCGCATCCAATGCATGTGCTGAAGCATCCTGGATCATTCGCATACCATTTCTCATCATGTTCAATACAGCTTTCAGGCTTGAAACTTGGGAATACTCTAACTATGAATTTCTGCTCCCTGCCTCACTTCTGCAAATGCCGGTCTTCCACAGTTGGCAGGTGTTGTGCGCATGGCCAAACTGGAAGCCTGCACAACCTGCTCCCAAACAAAACGTGCCACACAGAGGCTGCTATGTCGAATTGTGTCAGTTCTGTTGGCAGACATGTCAATGTTGATCAACCAAACTCTAGTACGGCTATAATGATGGTGTCGCAATGATGAGCGCTAGCGATTATATGACATGATACGCCATGATATGTTGTGATATCGCTATTACATGGTGTACATGCATCTTTGGGTGCTAGATACTGCTATTAAAGCTATTACCTTTGCTACCTTTGCATGCCTTTGCATGCCTGTGCATGCCTTTGCATGCCTTTGCATGCCTTTGCTCTTGTTGCACTAAGGTTCCTGGGATTTTCGGGACCCTCCGATGGCATCCGATGGCACCTGCCGTAGCCTTACATGCTCGCGCGCATGCTCTCAACGATACCACTTCCTTCGCCTGAAGTGACGTGGGGCGCTGCGGGCTCGGATGAAGAATGATGAGGGCACCCCGGAACCCTTGGGGATACACAGTAAACATCAGTAAACGCCATTCAAAGGTACATGTTTGAACGATGAACTTCTGATGAACGTATATTTCGAAAACACACACAAGGAATATATGCTAGCAGTTCGATACGTGCAAAGAGTCGCGATACTATGGTTCAATCTGGTTCGGTCCTTTTCGATTTGCGGGGCCCCTAGCTTTGCCGCACCCTGCCCCTGTCAAGCTGCCTTTTTTCTTGCGTAATCTCATGCCATATCATGCCATATTTATCGACCATAGCCGTAGCCTGTTCTGTTTAGGACATTGTGGGACAGCTAAACCTAATGAATATGATATAATGATCTGCAAGGACTGGGATGAATGAAAACCTCAGGAGGAAAGATGGCGTTCACCTTTAAACTTGAAACTGTTTCTCTATGATCATCCTGACATCGTTTGCCCAGCATTGCCCAGCGCGTCACCAAATGCCAACCGTTTGTTGTTGCGAACAGCTTAGGCTCAAACTTCAACATCTCCAGGCTGCAGCGTCTTTCCCCTGCATTGCTCACGCGATGCTATGACACTGTGTAAATGAAATTGAAGGCTGATAATTTTGGCAGATAGTTGCTGTAAGGATCTATAAGGTCTGTATCCTGGCTGGGGAGGCACACGCCGCAGGGGACCGCATCTGCAGAAAAGCTAAGGCACACTAAAGCACCAAAGCAAACTATGCATGACTCGTTGGAATCGCCAAAGAAAGGTCCAAAACCCCTTGGTTCTAGGATTCAGGCTTAAGACATGAAGTCAGTCAAAGGCAAGCAAATCCAAAGCCATCTGGACACCCGAAAATCACACCCATGCTAAATGCCCCCACGCAGCAGTGCCTGTTTGAAGCACATAACGTACCAAAGCCCGCGCTTTGAAATTCCTGTTGAACGGTAGCCAGGAAATGCGGAGAACATGTTACAAGGCCTTGATGCTACATTACTCCCGAAAGCTCTATACTTAGGCCGTGGAGCAAAATAGTGAGAAATGAGGTTGAACTTGGCATTGTGTAGCCCGGACTGTTCACTAACTGACATTAGATGACGTTATGCTACCAAAGAAATCGACCCTTTTGGCAGCATCCCGCAACACGAGGCTTCAACAAGTGGAGGGGATGGCGCAGCATCTTTAAAACACTGGAGAAGCGCTTCCTCGCTACTAGTATCAATTGATGGATGGACTGCAAAAAAAAGGATGCAAACAGCAAACAATGGCTCTGGCCCTTTCAAACCTACAACATTTGAAACAAGTCTGTTCATGTTGTGTCAGAGAGTCCGAGGCTTACACAAGTGACAAACCGACAGCTGTCTCATCAAACGTGCCTCCACATCCAAGCTGCTCTTCTCTTCAAGAACCGGAATGTCAAAAGCTGCAATCTGATGAAAATTTCCTGACAACTGGCTCCAAGATCTGCACGGAAGTCTGTCCATGGATTCCAAACCAAATTCTGAGTGCCGTTGTGACAAAACAGAAAGCAGGAATACAACTGCATTGCTGGGCAAGTGTATCAAACCGAAGAAATATATCGGCAGTGGATGTCAGCGGGGATCATCATGCCACGTAGTGATGAAAAACAATAAAACACATACTCGAACAAACAAATCAAAAATATTAAAATTTGTTCAAACCATCAAACCAAATAAACAGAAAGGGTTTGATTGAAAAAAATGTCCCCAAATCTTGCGGTGACCCTAATTGTATAAAACAGGGCAGCGTGGAGTGCTGCCAATTCTTGGACAAACCCAAATCAATCTTGGCGTGCCTGTACCGGCCTCTGCACCTTCCTGAATCAGTGCGGCAGAAACCTGGCCAGCCATTCAGGCGAAAAGTGTGAAAACTCCTGTCTTTCGGAGCATGCATGCATGTGCGTTGTCCGTATATGTAAATATGTATTATCATCGTATAACATAATTAGTATAATATGTGTGTGTGCAAGGTATGTATACTAATATAAATAAATATATATATATGTATATATATAATATATATAATAATATATATAATTATATATACGCATATATATATGGGTGTTTGCAAAATGTTGGTTCCCGAAAGCGGTCGAAATTCGCGTTCTGCCTGGGGCCCGCCTTTTGGCGAATTCATTTCTCACATGTCCTCTTTTTTAAAAAAATCAAGGTGGCTTAATAGCCTCAGCCTTTTCCCTAAAATTGTTCCTAGTTTGACTGCCAGTGCTTATTTTTTTGAAGTTGAAGAAGGCTCCGGGAAAGGTCAGAAACAGGTCAGAAACAGGTCAGAAACACCAAAAAGGCAGCACTTGCCTAGCATCCATCCATCCATCCACCTCATCTCTTATCATTG
>Ga0126342_10013214_pt1 | contig 14658 bp, 12 predicted proteins | sample Cyp1metagenome_FD_92528 | JGI IMG/M metagenome (GOLD analysis project Ga0126342, IMG submission 92528) | Coral microbial communities from Lord Howe Island, Old Settlement Bay, Australia - Cyphastrea 1 metagenome | ecosystem: Host-associated > Invertebrates > Cnidaria > Coral ... | reverse complement strand
GCCGGCATCATGTTGGATCCTACCTTCGTGAAGGTTGTGTGCTGGTATGACAACGAGTGGGGCTACTCCTCCCGTGTGGTGGACCTGATCAAGCACATGGCTGCTGAGGATGCCAAGGCCTAAAAGTCCAAATCTGAGGTGTGGATTGATTGCCTTACAGTTTCGCCAGGGTCCATAGACATTTTGAAGCGGCCCGGCGATGTAATTTTCCGAGAACTCACTGGGCAAGACCCAGGGTTAAAACGTCCCGCGGTAAAGATCTCGCGTCAGAAAAGACGACGCGGCGCCATTTGCTCCGGAAGTGGCACCATTAAGATCCATGAAGTGCATTACTATCCAGTGGTTAGGAGCCAAGGAGCCAGGGGTATTCATATTCCCTATTAAATGGGGAGCCAAGGAGCTACTTAGAGTTTTCCAATCACCCGATAGTTTATGAATTCAAAATCAACATCACAAGAGAACAGCCCATTTTTGGAAGAATCACGGTGCGTTCTGTGGTACGTTTTTTTTTTTCGTTCTGAAACATTATCATTCTATCTCATTCTGACATGTTACAAACCATGATCAGAAAAAACCATCAATCAATGTCATACCAATTTGATGGTCATTGAACATTCACGAAAATGTCAATCACCAATGCTAACATAAAGGGGGTATATTGATGGGATCCATGTTACCATATATAGCAGCACCATGGATCCTATACCAATATTGATGGTCATTGAAATCACCCACATGTTATCTACCCATGATCTCCCAAAGCCATCACCGCCAGGCCCGCTGAGCTGACGCCGGCGGCGCCGGCGGACCTCTCCAAGGCGCCCCCGCCGCCGGCCAAGGCCAAGCCGCCTCCGCCTCCGGCCGTGGCCCCACTGGGGGATCACTGGGGATGCACAACCAATGGCAGAAATCCATAGAAATCCTGGAAAGTAAGGATTTCAGGCTATGTTTTTTCGGATTTTAATGGGATTTTCATAGGATTTGAGTTTACACTGTTTTTTTTTTTAATGGAATTCAATGGGTTTTGATTGAATTTGTGGCGGGATTTATATAGATTAGCTAAGTTGGTTGAAATAACTGATCTCTTCCAATTTATTAGAGTCAGAGGTTACATGGTGAAAAAACCCAAGACATATGGGAAACTCGTCTTTTTTTGCTGGCTTGCGGGAGGATGATTCTTGGTTTACACCAACGTTTGAGGTTTGGTTGCACCCTGCAGGAAATCAAAGACACATATTTTCCGTATTGAAGTACCGTGTTGGCCGATTCCTGGCTTTGTTTTAGTGGACCCAAGTGAAACCCTGACACACGTTTGTTAGAAGATGTTGTTTGAAAAAAAAACATATGATTTTGAGACACTACTGTAGAATGGAATTTGTTTGATTTTGGATTGGTTTCGATGGATTTCGGTCCAACAAGACTGCGCTCGCCCGAGGCTCGTTCTGGCTTGGTGGGTGTTTGGGAAGAAGTGCGACCTGAGGCGGAAGACGATCCCCAGCAGATGTTCGGGTTGAAGCCACCAGTTATTTTGGCTAAACAACACCCTATTTTTCGGCTAAAACCCTAGGTTGAAGGCAGATTTGCAATTCAGCAACTGTCCGAAAGGTCGCTTTTTTTTAAAAAAATCATGGTCGGAACTTCACATCAGTGGGTCAAATCCATGCTACTTTGGTGAACATCAAGATACGACGCCGTAACTCATCCAGTTGTATGACCCATTTCGGTTTAATCATCCAAGGTGTTGGGGACCTATTCTCACCATATCTCACCAGATGGCAACTCTATGGATGTGATGGTAAACAAGGACGACAAATTCGGATCTGTGGTTTCATTGATTTCTCCATGTTCATTTTCCAATCCTGTTTGGGACGATGGTCTCAACTGGTGAAACCGCTAGTCATAGGGGCGATTTAGATATCCCAAGCTATGGAGGTTGTTGCCATGGTGAAACCGTGGTTTTTTCGACCCCTGCACCCGCAAAGTAGCTTACCCTACGATATCCCGCTAAATCATCATTTTTCTTTGTTACTGTGGGGATTGCTGGGGCAAACTAAAATAGACGGGGAACACCCATGGTTTCCCGTTCGGAACATGATCTACAAATGGTGGGTTTCGACACTTTTGTGTACGTTTGCAGAAGGGTACTATATGGAGGTTTCCAATGACTGTATGAAATGGGATACCCCCATGAAGTAGGAACCCCCCATATACATCCATATAGCCCTTTTGTTGAGTTAACTACCCATTGACACCCCAATTGCACCCAAAGAGTAGCTTACTGTACCCACTATATTCCATTAAATCCACTCACAACCACTTGATCACCCGGATGGCAGGACTCCATGTGGTCCAACCAGACAGAGGTCGCCACTGCCGCTGCCTTGGAAGCGGATGCCGTGGCCATGGAGGAAGAACCCGAGGAGTGCACCGAGCACGGTGGAAATGCGGTTCCTCCTTTTTTTCCGGAAAAACACAGGGCTTTGACCACCAGCAAATGAGAGATTTAAACATTTTTTCGCCAGAAAATGAAGGGATTTATCTGGACAAAACTACTTGTAGGATTTTAGGCATCTGAAAGGGGTTGAACATCGTTGAACCAGTGGAAAACGACAGATGTGGGTTGTTTTTGATTCACCATGAACAGACTTGTTTTTTTCAGAAACATCGAGATTTTTGCCGTGGAAGGGAGGGTTTACCATGAAAAAGATGGGATTTTCATGACCTCCGATTATGTATCCCAAGTGACTCGACCAGGCATTGATATCATTGATGCAATTTTGGGGATGCAAAGTGATTCTACATGGGATTGACGCAAATGAAACCTGGGAATTGAAAACAGTTTTGAACTTTGGATGCAACCAAACAAATTGGAGGATTTTAGGACGTAGACTATGGGAGTTGTTCAACAAGCATGGGAGCAAAACCAACAATAGATGGTGATATAACGACGACCTAATGATTTAACAAGCAACAGCAACAATATGGGTACCCTCTGGTGATTATAGCTATGGAAAATAGCACATTTATAGATGATTTGTCTGGTAAAAAATGTGTTTTTCCAATATTTTTTCCAGAGGGTATATAATCGAACCACCAAGGTGATTTTATTGTATCAAACCAAATATCTGGGCAAATTGTAGTGACCTCACGTCGTGACCTCACTGGAATCATGGTTAGTAAATGTTAGTGAGGGGAATCATCCCTTAAATGGCCGTATTTCAGATTAGTGAAATATGTAGGTTTGTGTAGGTTTCCTGAAATGGGGGTACCGCTATTTCATCCATTTTTATAGGATTTTCCATTCTAAACCTACCATTTTGGGGATCCGCCATGACTATGGAAATTACCATTTCATAGGGATTTAAGTTGATTTAAGCATCAAACAAACAGGTTTCACAATGGTTTGATTTTTTGGCGATCAACGGGGGAATATGATGATATCGTACCTATCAGATTGACCTTTTTGGAAGGCTATTCAAGATTGGCCCTGTTTTTTTGATTAGTTAGTGTCCTCATGTTTGTTGGTTACCTGCCGGAAATCAAACATGGCTTGCCAAAACACTCTCGCTTTTATTTCGATGACATTCCCAGCTAGAAACCTCGCCAGCAAGCCATGTTTGATGACACCAGAGGCTAATTAATCAGTGAATATCAATTCTATCCCATTGCTATCTTATCATCCCATGATTCTCCCCATTAAACATCATTAAACCACAAAAAATATCCACCAGGAGGGTCGTCATAAGTTTGAACCATCAAACAACCGCCCTGGCCCGACCTCGGTTTCATGGCTTGGTTCAGGACGTGGTGAATCCCATCGCTGAGCTCAAAAACGAGCTGGGGGGCAGGAGCCGAAGCGGTTTCATCCATGGTTTTTTTGCAAGGATTGTTAGTGATTAGTAGGGATATGCTGGGGCCTAATGTAGGTATTCGTAGGGATTATGAGTGATTCGTAGGGATTTTTTTCCAGCCATATTTGGATAAATGGATGGGAATTGGATTCGAAGAGTCCCCAGATGGCCGTATGATAAGAGGAATTTTCAGCATAGTGATGAGTGAATTATTGTAATTCAGCCAGATTAAATATACGTATGTTTACTGGTTGGTGGTTTGGAACATTTTTATTTTTCCATATATTGGGAATAATCATCCCAACTGACGAACTCATATTTTTCAGAGGGGTTGGCTCAACCACCAACCAGAAGTGATTTGTGGCTCTATTGACTCAATGAGTGAATCCACACCGACCCACCGACCTTTGCGGTCCACAAACAACGAATGGTGGTGAATCATTTTTTGGGACAAATCCAACACTCCGTAAGAATGGACAAAGATCTGATTGGTGGATGATATGCTGGTGGGTAATATACTACACTTTATTTATTTGGGGTGATCACAATATATTTGATATATTCGAAGACCATGAAAACCAAGCATTTTATTTTGGGGATTTCACCACTTCAGCCAACAAAAAATGGTTGCCTTAAGTGAAAAGGACATCACAAAAAGAGCTTTCCGATTGTTGGCAAACCATTTCCCATGATGTTTCATGAAATGTATGTACGTATGTAAATATATATATATATATGTATATTATGTATATATATAAATACATATACTATCCCCTTGTACTTCCCATGATATCCCCAAGTGGGATTTTCCAGTATCCAAGAACTGGATCAAGGGAACACCTACAGGGGGACACCCCACTGGGAATAAGAAACCATGGGTTTCCTGTAGATTACACCAAGCCATTGATTGTGGATCATATTCCCATATTCTTGGTGATATCTTCATTATAAACCTGGTCATATCCCCATATCTCCAGTTTCAAACTGGTCATTTCAATATCTTTCGTAAATACTGTACTGTACCACTGTTAAACAAAAGGAATTTCCTAAAATCGGGTGATATCCGGTTTTCAACTGGTGGATATCCCTATAAACTCCCTAAAAAAACTGGTGATATCCGCATGAACCCTGGCCCGAAACCCCGTGCGCCATTCGAGGAAAGGCACCTGGGCGGATGAAGACCTCGAGAAACACGAGAAGCAGATCGAACAGAAACGCCTTTCTGGCCCAGTTCAATGGCCTATGTAAGGGAATATCCCCAGAAAATATGGCCTTATATGGTACAGTACCTCCATTTTAGGATCCTGAAATTCACATTGACCAGTGTTTGTTTTTTTTGGGATGACATCCCAGGTGGGGGTGTTGAGACCACATGTCTCAACTAATTAGTTATGAAAAAGGGTCGAACTGGTCGATTTTTTTGGGATAACCCATGACAGCTGTAGGCTATACCCCCATACACAACTGGGAGTATTCCATATATGATTGGGATATAGTCCGGTTTTCTTCACCGCTTACTAGATATAGATCGACGAGTTGGACACTCTTAGGAATTCTGAGGGAAATATTAAGTCTATGACATCTGGATTTTCTTTCATTTTTTTTCAGTGCTCTGAAAATATCAGTGGTTGGAAACATCTGGATTTTCATCACGGAAAATTTTCCTCGAATTTGCTGGTTGGAATCACATCTCGAATTCGGTGGCTTATGGCTGGTTGTTTAGCCATAGTCCGCTACCTTTTTGCTGGTAGATGTCCTCCCTTTTTCCTGTGCCAACTCTTGTGAAAGCCTTGTTTTCTTCACTGGTGGGTGATTACCCTCTGGTAGTCTAGTTTGCTATGGAAAATCACAATTTTTCATTGAAGCAAATGGTTTAAACGTTTTTTTTCAGTAGCTATGTTAGTTTACCAGAGGGTCTCTGATTTCCGGCCGATTTTTCACCAACCACTTGTGACCCTACATCGGATGCCAGGCAGCTCGACCACCGGCAGCGTGGGGTGGCACAGCCTCGAATCAGGCCTAAGGTTTTGGCGACCCGCGGGGTCAACATGGATGGTTCAAGTTCAGATTTGCCCAATAAATCGTGGTTCAAAAAACCCTGAATCAATCTGGATTATTGGGGTCACCCTTAAAAATAGTAGGTTGAAACGACAAAACCACATATCTATATTGGCAACCAACTATCTTTGCGGGTAACCTTTGGCGCTGGTATGCGCTGAATCTCGGTGATAGGCTTGAAGTCGATTCTATGCCACCAGAGGAAGAGCTTCTTCTCAGTCTCAGTGGCATCACGTACCAAAAATCCTTCCACCTCACTGGTTAGTAACTTGCTTCAGTTTCTCAATTGCTAAAAATGGAACAGCAAGAACTTGCTCGGAAGATTTCTGGCAACAGATTCTCCAACTGGGAGATTATTACATGGATTTCAGTTTTACCATGATTTACCATGGATTTCTCTAAGTTTTCATGGCCCTTGGTCAACCCCTGGACCGCTTAGGCCACGTTCGGGGCTCGGAAAAAAGCCAGCGGCATCCGCAAGAAGCGAGAAGATGACTGACCCTTCGCGTAGAAAAAGCCTGCATTTTTTTTTTTGACGAGATGGACAAAGACATCAATGGGATAATTTTGGTTAAATATTTTGTGAGGTATCTATAGACAACAAGAAAACTTGGGTATCATGTTGAGTGTTTTGGGTCTATGAAGTATCAAAAACGAAGGATTTGACGAAGAAATAGATGGGGATATCACTTGGGAATGGTGGTGTGTTGATGTTGGTTGGTGGTGAGTACTATCACTGGCTCTGCACAGGTAGTCAAGATGTTGATGCTTGGATATGTCAACAAGGATCCCCAGAAAATCATAGAGATTTCTTATCCTTTTCTATACTGGTCATTTCGATATTAGGATCCATTTTCTTTTCAAACATTCCTCAGATATCATTCAACCCTATCCACCAGTGTTCCCCTCTGCAGGGAAGACCTGTCGATGCTTGTTGTGGAGCACTGTGGAGGCCTTAATGGGATTCAATGGTGATATAACGGTCATTTATTGGTGGTATATTGGTGATATTGGTGATATAATAGGACATATAATGTGATATCATGTGATATGATATAAGGGTGATTTTTTGGTGGTAGAATGGTGATATATATATATATATATATCCTGATATATATATATATCCTGATATATATAGATATAATAGGACAATGAACAATGACTGGGAAGATTTCCCGGAACAAAACAGCAAGCCGCAAGCCATGGGTTTTCGTCAGACTCAACCAGGTTGGGTCTCCAAGACTTCGATGAAATGAGGCAAACTGAGGCTACACATGAAAAATACTCATGTCCTATCCCATAGGATCCATGTATGGTATATATGCTAACATTGGGGGTATCTTGATGGTAAATGTTACCATATATAGCATACATGGATCATATGGGTATAGATTTGTCCACAAAATCAGAAAAAAACAATCCATGGATTTTTTTGGGATGCGACTCATCCTGCTAGATAGATGATTTTTACAAGGGCAGGGTAAAATTTTATCATTTCCAATGCACTTCCCACTTTGGAAGTTTTTTTTACGTCGTCAGAATCTCTGCTGGCTTTGAATCCAACCAGCGGCGCCAGGTCATTTGGAAGACCATGGCAGGGGGCCCCGGGATGGGTCGGAAGAATTGAGTGGCTGAACTGAATCCCTGTTGGTTAGGGACTGGTTGATGAGTTCCGGGGTGAAGTTTCACTACCCTTCATATATTGGGGACGATCACAATCCATTTTTTAGGGATCCCGCATCCATTTTATTTTCCATAACCAAGCAGTAACGGACGACGTTGTTGGTTTTGAACACTGCTCAATTGTAGATTTTCCAGCCTCACTATGGTCGATTATAATGATAATTATACCTCAAGTTTGTTGGGGAACATCCCCATGTTTGATGATCAAAACTCATAAATCTTGCAGGGATGCTGAGCAGATCCGAAGATTGACGTAAAGAAAAAAAACTTTTTGGGCCCTCCCAATCCTCTGGTTGCTCATCATTTTCCCATCATTTTCCCCATGAAAATTGCCACAACTTGGACTACAGTGACTACAGGTCTGGGTGAAACATGGGGGCTCCCCGGGCTCCCCACCCGAACCGGAGCATCAAAGCGTGATGGCGGGATCTTTTGAGATTTTTTAGTCATAATTACCCATAGGATCCATGTATGGTATATATGCTAACATTTGGGGTATATTGATGGGATCCATGTTACCATATATAGCAGCACCATGGATCCTATGGGTTATGACTATAAAGAAAACCACAGGCCACAACTCGATGTACACATAGCACTGCTCGAAAAAGAAATATCTCCTGTTCACGTCCGATGCATCCAATCCTTTCGTGGTTTCAAGGTCACCTTCCCCATCTGGCAGATCCCATCTGGATGGTGGCTGTACCCTTAATGTCAACCCTGGATGAATAACCCCCAAACGGCTGTTTAATTGGAGGGGTAGCATTGATAAAGGAAAATATATTAGCCTGGTTGGTGGTTTGGACCATTTTTATCCATTTTTCCATATTTTCCAGATATTGGGAATGTCATCATCCCAACTGACGAACTCATATTTTTCAGAGGGGTTGGCTCAACCACCAACCAGTTACCATTTTGGGAACCCACCATATTAATTAATTTGGGGCTTTATTCATCAATATACCCAAATAATTGGTGGGAACAATTTTATTCATCAATATACCCAATCTTGGGTTTTATTACATCCATTAATTTAGGGAACAACCATGTTAACATTATGGGTCATAGAATTGGATGATGGGAAAATTTACAGGAAAGCCCTATATTTGATGGTAAAAACCATGGTTTCCTGTAAATTTTCCCTTAAACCAATCCAGTGAATGGGTGAACACCGATCAAACCACCATCCAGAACGCTGTTGTGGCCGTTGTTCCCATGTCAAAGGACCTGGGATATCGCCTTCAATTGGAGGCCGGCCGTGCGATTTTTGCAACGGGAAATTCAGCCTTAAAAACCCACGAAAGCCACTGGAAATGTGGGTTTTATACTGGTTTTAGAACATGAAACATGGAATTTCCACATCATTCAACAGAAGAAATCACGGTTCCGACAACGGACATGTAATTCGGATATTTGCTGGAGAATTCAACCTGAGGGGCGTAGGAAGTTTGAGAAACATATCTTCAGCTGAGCTGAGGGGTTCAAGGTTTTTGATGAGTCCATTTTGATCCAAACGCCACTTCGTTGCAGTTGCTGCCTCCCTGTTCCAGTCGTTGGCTTCGCAGCTTCACACTGCTGAGATCATCTCCGGTGAACCACTTGGAAGAATTCAGCCCTTTTTTGCGCCAGTGAAATAGAGGTTTCCTAAGTCATGGGGCTACCCCCACTTCTCATCCATTTCTAGATGCTATTTTCTATTATAAACCATTCAGCTATGGGGGTACCCCCTGGTATCCCCCTAAGAGCTGTACAGCCTAGATATCATCATCCCGACCGGCCCCAACATATTTTTTTTTTATAGCAAAAAGCAGCAACCAACGGTCCATTTGGTTCCATGATGACAAACACAATTGATGATTTCTGAAAAGAAACCAAGCAACAGATCCCCTGGTTCAATCTCAAATCCATTGGTTTCATTAAATCACCATGAAATCCCATTAAATCACCATAAAATAACCATAAAATCACCATGAAATCACCATAAAATCACCATGAAATCACTACACAATCACCATGAAATCACCATAAAATCACCATGAAATCACCATAAAACCACCATAAAATCACCATGAAATCACCATAAAATCTTCACAAAATCACCATGAAATCACCATAAAATCACAACTAAATCAGACTGCTGCGTCAGGGACTGGACCGCAAGATCACGTCGCAAGGCATCCAGGTGAAGACGTAAAGCGGTTTGCGCCGCATCCAGGGGGAAATTTCACCTAGATGGAAAATGGACCATAGAAATGTATGATTTATATTAACTGGTTGGTGGTTTCAAACATTTTTCATTTTTCATAATATATGGGATAATCCTTCCCATTGACTAATATTTTTCAGAGGGGTTGAAACCACCAACCAGTGTAGGTAAAACATTTATAAACCACCCATTTGGGAATGGTTTATACATGTTTATACCGTATATACCAGCTATTTATGGTGATTTGAGGGATGGTTTATTTTTTCCCCACATTATTTGCATTGATTTCACAAATCACTATAAATAATATATATAATTATATATATAATTATATATATATATATGAATATATATATCATAAGAATTATGATGGGTTACCAGAATAGGTGATTTTCCATTAGTAAAACTTGTTAATATAACTGATGGGACGACACATTTAATTACAGTAATGCATTGTTATATAAATAACTAACAACTATAGTAAGAAGTTACGATCAGTACAAAGTTGGGTTAAAGACTGTATATAGGGTGGTGGTTGGGTTAATTGTTACCCTCGTGTAATCAAACATGACAATCGGAAATCACATACAAACATGAAGGTTTCTGGCTGGGAAAAGAATCGAACTAAATGGAGATTTTCCAGCAAAACCATGTTTGATTACCGGAGGATATATGAATACAACTATAGTAAGAAATTATGGTTTGTACCAGGTTGGGTTAACACATGCGAACAACTATAGTTGGATTAATAACTAACAACTCTAGAAACATAACTGTTCGGTTTAAGGCAGATATATTTGGTGAATTAATGGGTTTTTCATGAGCCAACTGCCAAGCCTGGATGAATGTTAACCCCCTTGGCCAATCCATTCTGGCAGATCCGGGGTTCACATCTGGTTTACCCTCGGGTAAACATAACGATGGAAAACCACCATTTTTTTAATAGGTAAATCATGGTAAATCAGCTATTTCTATGGCCATTTTCAATAGCAAACTGTTTGTTTACTAGAGGGTATGATGGACAATGTCCTTGTTTTTTTTTTGGAGAACCTGCTAGGAAACACCATCCGATTTGTTCATAGTTGTTCAAGTACCCAAGCACTTCACCGTTTGTTCCTAGAGGCATTTCGTATAAGTCCACATGTGCATGTACATATTTACACACACGCACATCATGTACTGTATACACACACACACGTATATATATATATATACATACATGTATAGATGTACATATGTAAGTTGACGCATATATGTGTATTTATAGATATAACATGTCTGCAGATGTCGGATCAAATTCCAAAGTCTCAGACTCCTGTGCCCATGGGACAAGGCTTAGGTTTGAGAGCAGCACCAGACAAGACATCAGCAGAAGTTGTGAGTGGACTATTTGATCTGGACAAACATGAGCCTCCCCCCCTCTCAGCCTTTGTTTTTTGCAAAAGAATCATGGATATTTTCATCCCTTCGTGACCTTGCTGGCAAGCCATCAAGAGGTTCGAAGGTGCATTTGACCATCCCGCAACATCCAAATCGACCTGTGCCAGGACATGTTTTCTCTCTTCGGCCCTGTGCTCGACTGCAAAGCGCTGGTGACATGTTTGAGATTTTGAGGAGCTCTTTGTAGTCGGGTTCCCCCCACAAAATCCCAGGGAAAGATCAAACTTGAAGGAAGTCATCACTTTTTTACACCGGAGAAGGATGTTCTAAGCACTAAGAACTGACTGAGGCGGATTGGTTGGAGGGTGTTTTCCTCGCAAACGAGGTCTTTGAAGAGTTGCCCGACTGTCTCCTCTCCTCCCTGCGGGCAGATTTTTTGGCGGAGCCGCGAGCTGTAGCCATTCTCTCAAGCTTTGCATCCAATCTTTAGATGATCCCTGCAAGGTTCTGAAGACAACTTTTCAGTATGTGGGTTATATATGGTTATATATATATATATATCTATAATTAGACTATAATTAGACTATAATCACAACCCCCTCGGGATTTTATGGAATTGTAAATTATATGATAAGAATTTATAAGATATTATATTTATAACTATTCTTCAGCATATTTCAGCCACTCAACGCATCACTGTTGACGCCAATTCGAAGCAAATCATCTGGGATCACCTGATCTCCTGGTGTAGGGTCGACAAGCTGCGGCCATGGCTGCGGATTCTAGGCCAAGTGTCGGGAATTATTTTCAGCAGCCATTTATGGTCATATTTTATCGTAACAAATGGTAATTACTGGGGAAAATTACTATAAGATTACCACAATATTACTATAGTGATTACCATTGGAGATGGTGATCTATGGCAATTTTATGGTCAAGTTTTGGGGACCATTTGGGGATAGCTCGACTTAAAATGAAGAACCTCTACAGTGAATCTGGATTTTCCCATGGATCTTCCCATGTTTACCCTCTGGTAATGACTAACAGTTTGCTATTGAAAATGACCATAGAAATAGTGGATTTTCCCAGCTATAACCTGGTGATTTTCCATAGTTATGTAAAATTACCAGAGGGTAGATTCCAGGATGACACTAGATTTCCTGGGTCTCCATTTTGAGAGGTCCATTTCTACTTGGTGACCTGCATAAAGTGGGATATGGCCTAGACGATCTCACCCAGGATCCATGGTTTAGTTTGGGCGTGTTTGATATGAACGGATTGAATGGGATTAGTACAACCCCCAAACCACATGAAGAATACCAACCAAAACATAGAAAAACAATCATCATCATCATCATCATCATCATTAACCATCATTAACCATGATTAACCATGATTAACCATGATTAACCATGATTAACCATGATTAGCCATGATTAACCATGATTAATCATCATCATCATCAGTTAGTTATGTCATGTCATATCATCACAGCCAAAATAAACTGCTGATGAGTTCACCAGCCGAGATCCGCAGGTGGACCACCTCCAATCAGACTTATGGCTCCTTTTGGAAGGCCCTGCGGCCCTACCTGGTGGATGAATTTTGGGTGGAAACACCAGGTGAAGATGATGATGGTATGATGGCCCTAGTAACCAAGCTGCAATTTATATGCTTTAAATCTTAGGTTCTTTCACTAGTTCTTTCAACTTCTATCGGAATGGAGACCAGTTGGATGATAGGAACTTTCCGGTTTCCAACGACTCTATCTGGTTGAAAGACCTAGACAACTGGGGCTGCTTTTTCGTTGTTTTTTCTTGCAAAAGAGATAAACACGAGAAAAACAAAGAAGCAACACTGCACCAATCTTCCCAAATTCGTTTTAAGATTGGAGCTCTAGCTACCTGATTTAGAGCAAAAGAAGAACAAACACGGTTGGGTTTGTCTGAACATAGGCTACCCCATTTCATCCATTTCATCCACTGGGTTGTCATGACTTTGCCCTACAAAAATGGCGATCTTATGGACACACAATCCATTTTCAGAGTTCAAAAACTCTTGGACGTGAGTCCATGTCGTTGAATCCCCATACATCATTCTCGTTGGTGACAACCCACCAGGGCTTCCCACAGTTCCATCATGGCAAGTTTGGCTGGTAACTAACATCAGGGATGGGTTGATGTTTCTGGTGGATATAACTCGAACTAATAGGGTGAACATACCCTCTGGTAATTTAACAGTTTGCTATTGAAAATGGCCAGTTATAGTGGATTTTCCCATTAAACATGGTGGATCTTTCCATAGTTTTTTGTATGTTTACCAGAGGGTAAACCAAGGAACATGACAGGGGGGGGGGCACGGTACAGTAGACTCTACGTTTGGACCCAAGATGACCCAAGTCGATGGTGGATGTACGGATGTACGCTCTGATCATCAAATATGGCTGCAAAAAATTCTCCACAAGTATGCAATCATTTGCATCACTGATTTATATCTGAGATTCGCCACTCATTCATTTTCCATTGCCAGGTGAAATACATATTTCTGAAAAACATTCATTTTCACTTCCCAATTTTTATATGATCATTTTCATCCGGTAGTTGCTCACAGTTTACCAGATGGAAACTCACCTTTTGTAATCGCAAAAAATCATCGAATGATCGATGGGGAAAAATGGCTTTCTCCAATGATCTGCCATAGAAAAATATTCATTTTTTTAAGAGGGGCCCCCCCAGTTATTTATATATAAGTTGGTTTACAAACCCATCATACCCCATCTAAATATAGTTATTTGCGTATCATACACCAACTTGTTATGAAATAGTTAGAACTGCACCAACTTAGCGTTGACTGCGCCGAGGCCGTTCCACTGGAGCCGAAGGCCACAAGATGCCGTGGCTTGTTACCCAAAGGTTGGTGATGTTCGCAACCATGAAACTATGGGGATATATTATATATAATATATATATATATACTACCCAATAAATGGTTGTATAACTAATATAAGTAGATGATATGTAGATGATATAAGTTGGATGCATACTACTTATCAAAGGAAGTTTAGTCGTCTAAACTCCGTGATACGGACAGCGAAAATGTGGAGAGATTATTATTATTATATTATTATTAGTAGTAGTAGCAGTAGTAGTAGTGGAAGAGCAGCTGGATCCCTATGGGCGTTCCATGGGCTGGACACGCGCGGCCTCTTCTTCTATGCCCACTTCTCCAAGCGCCCCCTGCCGGGCGTGCCGGTTTCCGACAAAGACCAGCTGTGGGCCTACGTACGGCCTATAATATAATAGTATAATACAATATGATAAAATATAATATGATATAATATATTAATATATATATATATATATTATATAATCTACAATATACAATATTAAATATATCATATAGAATATATAATATATATGATATATAATTTATTATTTTTGATATATATATACAATATGATATAATATGATATAATATGAT
>Ga0126342_10013213_pt1 | contig 14658 bp, 11 predicted proteins | sample Cyp1metagenome_FD_92528 | JGI IMG/M metagenome (GOLD analysis project Ga0126342, IMG submission 92528) | Coral microbial communities from Lord Howe Island, Old Settlement Bay, Australia - Cyphastrea 1 metagenome | ecosystem: Host-associated > Invertebrates > Cnidaria > Coral ... | reverse complement strand
ATACATTACATACATTACATACATTACATACATTACATACATTACATACATTACATACATTACATACATTACATACATTACATACATTACATACATTACATACATACATACATACATAACATAACATAACATAACAGAACAGAACAGAACAGAACAGAACATAACATACATAACATACATAACATACATAACATACATAACATACATAACATACATAACATACATCACATACATAACATACATAACACACATAACACACATACATACATACATCATTACATACATACATGCATTAATTACATTACATTACGTACATACATACATACATACATACATACATACATATGCATACATACATATACATACATACATAAATACCTACATACATACATACATACATTCATACATACACATACACATACACATACACATATACATATACATATACATATACGTATACATATATACATACATATACATACATACATACATACATACCTACGTACATACATACATACATACATACCTACGTACATACATACATACACACATACATACATACATACATACATACACATATACATATACATATACATATACATATACATATACATATACATATACATACATACCATACATAACATACATAACATACATAACATACATAACATACATAAAAATACATAACATACATAACATACATACATACATACATGCACACATGCACACATGCACACATGCACACATACATACATACATACATACATACATACATACATACACACATACATACATACATACATACATACATATTTACATACATACATACATACATACACACGCATACGTTACATACTTTACATTACATACTTTACTTTACATAACAAAACAAAACATAACATAACATATCATTACATTGCATTACATTACATACATACATCCATTACATACATACATACGTACGCACAGACATACATACATACATTACAATTACAATTTCAATTGCGATTGCAATTACAATTACTTACATATATATATATATATATATATATATGTATATGACCATATATATATATGACATATATATATATATATGTCGATATAGGGACCATCACCATCTCGGGGGGGGAGGGGGGGACCACCAGATGCTGCCCACTTTCTGTCGCTCCTTGTAGACTGCCAGCAGCTTCGGCCGCACCTTGGATCTCATGAGTCCAAGTTTCCTACCGCCTCGTCACTATAACCATAAGTTATAGTCCATAATATGAGCTATGTAAAGTAACATAAGTATAAATTTAGCTATCACAATATAGCTATCACAATATATAATTATAACATAGCTATCACAATTTCTGTCTAAAATATTTGGAAGTAACTATCAAAAGTCTGTAGTATGCCGAAACAAAAAGGTCACTGCCTATCAAACAAAACTATCAAATAAAAATCAAGAACACGCATATTTGGAAGCACCAAATGGCCGCCACAAATTGCTGAATATGTCTACGTTGGGACATGTTTTTTCTCCTGTTGTTGTTGTGGTTATTGTTGTTGTTTTTGTTGTTGTTCTTATTGTTAAATTCCATGCTGGTTGTTCGTGGTACAATTCAACATGACAAATGCCCCAGCGGGCCATTATGGGAGAACAATGAATAGGATCAAACTATATCAGACTTCACGTTCTCAATATTTGCAAGACAAAATGTATGCCCTGTTTCAATGAACATCCAGAACAGAAGTTTCAAGCATCGTCTCTTTTCGGGGGAAAAAAACATGCATGCACCTTCAGACAGGCTATCGCGCTTTTTTCTGGCATCGGCATCGCACACAGCGCACCAAGCATGTAGGGTTGTCCCAAGAATTATAATCCCAAGATCATGTCAAAATCAATATTTTCCCACTTATAGAAACCACAAAAAAAAACACAAACGCTGAAAACCTGGAAATGATGTGGTCAAGATATTTTTTTCACATCCTGAAAACACGTTTCTAGTCAAGAAATCCAGTAAATACTGCAATCCTGAAACCCATCTCAAGACAACTCCATAGGTATATAACTGGGCCAGATCTGCCCTCGCTTGACTTTGTTGGGAATCCAACCCAGGATCTTTGCCTCAACATTCTTTCGAATGTAGTTATCCGAACCACTACAGTTATAGCCCTTAACAAATGGGAAAATGCTGGGAAACTTGTAGGAAATCGCTATCATGTAATTAAATATGGCTTATTTTCATGATATTTATGTGTATATATATATGTATTATGTCTATATATATATATATATATAACCAACTAGTTGCATAACTGTTAAGGGCCATAACTGTAGAAAAAGTTTTGTGAATGACAATGACATAGTTATAAAAATATTTATAGGTGATCCACCATGCTGATTAACAATAATGTACAGTGACTCGTGGTGACATTGCAACAAAAAAATGGTCTGTTCACGGAGCCAAACCAGGAAGAAAACTACCCAAGGTGGACCTCGTAGTGATGTGAAACTCATGTTTTTGTTGGTGACCCGCTCATCCCTTAGAAGTGTGTATGTAAATCATACCCCATTCACCCAATTTGACCATTGTACTTAAAACAATACCCGAATGAATGGTCTATCACTGGGTTTATCACACTAGATAATCAATTTTGGGTTCACCTCTAAAATTCATCCGACACGTGTATGAAAACTGGCTAGTGCTCTCTGGAAAAAAAAAACGCTACTGCAATGTGAACATGACGACTTATGCAATGTCAGATTTCAGAGTCTCAGGGAAAGAACATTTTGAACGCTTCATCCCCATGTGTAAGAGGTCAAGACACATATAGTATAGTCTACACACTCCATATGATCTATACATATTTTCCATTTTTTCCCACATCCAAGTTGACTGGAGGGTATCCCATATCCACAGCAACTGTCCTGGATGGTTTGGATGGTCAGAATCTACGCGCTTTCTCAGCGCTTTCAATGAGACTCACGATATCAACCCCGTCCTGTGAGCTCGGATGCCAGTCGTTTAGCTATGGAAGCCGTGGCCCATAGAAATAGATGATAAAAATGATGACTTATCCATCGAACATGGTGATTTTCCAGTTTGCTACGTTAAATAACCAGAGGATACCTCGGGTAAACTAATCATGGTTATGGAAAATGACAATGTTAAACAAGAAAATCATCTATAAAGGGTTGTTTTCTTCAGAACCATGTTAGTTTACTGGAGGATAACCGTTTAATGGGGGTAACATGAAACCATAATTTCGATTCAATGGGATGTACTGGGATCTAAATATAACGTGGGATCTAAACCAGATTTCATGGGATGTGTATATATATATGAATATACATACGGTTCCATACGTATATATATATATACATAGCAATATTTACACTGTACACATATCCAACAACATGATTTGAGTTTGTCCAAAACAAATAAGGCAATGATGAGTGTCCAAACCAAGGGACTTAGATCATGCACGAATTGTCTGGATTTGGGCTAGGTTTGCCTGAACATGCAATATACACCCCAAATTTGTGTTTGTTCTGGTGGAAAAATATGTGGAAAAATATGATGTTTTGGATGGTTGCGAAATCCTGCGCCAGTTGGTGCATGGTTTATCCCCACATAATCAGATTATTTACATTTATTACAATGTTTCAAAGTTTCCAATAGTTACAAACTAGTGATTCGGATTTTGCAACCATCCAAGACGTATGTTCATGTGGATTCACCCTTCCCCCAAAAGGCGCCTATCAACCCAAAACATCAAACCAACAATGTTTGGGGATCAGTTTTGGAATGGTTATATCATGTTAATTATATCCCATTACATCATATGGGGGTTTCCATAAATATGGCTACCCCAATAGCTCAATGGTTTATTTCATGGAAAAGCCTAAAATACAATGGATGATTTTGGGGTACCCCTATTTCAGGAAACCTCTATATTACATCTACAAATAAGAATGGTCGTACACCGCCCTTTTTTGCTCGTTAAATCACCATCAACGTAGCCACGTCAAGATGCTGACCGGGCTTGGCTGCGTACCCATGATATATCTAGTGTTGGTTCTGTTTTTTGCTATTGGTTTGCTTGTGTCACGGAAAAAGACCATCCCGGCAAGAGACCCCAAACAGTGTTGGGGGAGTAAAAGGAGAATGTATTATAATGTTGATGATGATGTTAATTAATGTAAATGATGATGGTAATTAAAGTTGATGATGGTGCTGCTGCTGCTGATGATGATGATGATGACGATGCTGGTGATGCTGATGATAATGATGTTGATGGTGTGAGGATGATGGTGATGATATTGATGATGATGGCGATGATGGTGGTGATGATGATGATGACGACGACGGTGATAATGATCATGACGGTGATGATGATGGTGATGATGAGGATGATTGATGATGGTGATAGTGATGATGAGGGTGATAAGGATGAGGGTGATCATGATGATGATGAAGATGATGATGGTGATGGTAAGGATGATGGTGATGATGATGATGATGATGGTGATGATGATGATGATGGTGATAATGATGAGAGTGATGATGATGGTGATGATGATGATAATGATGATGGTGATGATGATGATGTTGATGATGATGATGAGGAGAGGAAGATGATGAGAGGAAGATGATGATGTTGATGTTGAAGAGGAGGAAGATGATGATGTGGAGGAGGAGGATGTTGAGGAGGAAGACCGATCCCCAGACCGGGAAGCACACTTTGTGCGAGCCTGCGCTGTCGAAATGCAGACGGACATTGCACAAGCGCCATTTTGTGAGAAATTTACAGGAAAAATTGCCGTGGACACCTCCGGGGACATCGTTTTGTGCGAGCCTGCGCAGTCGAAATGCACATGGACATTAGCCATTTTGTATGGAAATTTAAACGAAAAACGACAGGGGACACCTCCGGCGGCATCGTTTTGTGCGAGTCTGCGCAATCGAAATGCACATGGACATGTCACAAGAGACATTTTGTGCTGAAATTTACCCGGAAAATGCCAGACCCGTATCCCGCGACACACATTTTGTGCGAGCCTGCGCGGTCAAAATGCACATGGACATATCACAAGAGGCATTTTGTGCGACCTCGACTGAACACCGGGCCTTAACACTTGCCATAAGTAAGAACTCCTTCAGTGTGGCCACGCTGTTTGGGGAAATATAGCTACACAATGCAACATAGCTATGGAACATGGCCAATTTATAATTAGTTGATTTACTTTTCAAAAACGTTGACTTTCCATAACTATGTAAGTTTCCAAGAATTTACAGTTAGAGCCCCTAATAGTTATAAATGGGCTTATTATAACTCTTGCAACTAGTGTGTTATATATCATGAAATCAGCCAGTTGTACCTGTCAAGGACAATAACTGTAACCCATAGCAATATGGTTCGCACCTCCAAGAGCTGTCGGTTGCACTCTCGCAGTGCCAAGACCCATTCCTTGCTGCTGGGGATAGTCGGTATGAGGATGCTATAAAAAGTCAAATAAGGAGAGGTAGCAACATATCCAGATTTGTATCACCATTTTATCCCCAGATTTGTTGGTGAAATCACAATGATATTCCCAAATATAAATGGAATATGCCAAGGAAATTTTGAGAATCTTGCCAAGAGGGACTGAAGTTTGGCACCTCAAGCCAGTTATGTTACTGGCTTATTTCATGACATACAACCAACCAGTTGCAAGAGTTTTAATCCCATCTATACCTGTTATCCCATTTTGCCATTGGTTTCCCATCATGTTCCAATGTTTTCCCATCATTTTTCCATAAATTGGCTATCACTTCCCAATTTTCCTACCATGTACCATTTCCCCATTTGGAAGCGCCAATTTCTGTAAGAAAAACACCTTTGGTCATCCAGTCAACCCTAGAGTTTCCCCCTCCACAAGCACCTCATTTTGCCACCTCTGGGCCTCCGGGCCCACATCAACTGCCGGACATCCTCCGGCAGCTCGTTGGCATCTTTGGGCGGGAGATCCACCTGCCAGGGCTGAGGCAATCAAAATCAACTGTTACTATCTATCTATATATATATTATATATATATATATATATATGCACATACATATCCATATGCATATGCATAGCCATGTATACATACACCTATGTACCATATGCATACACATTTACATATACATATACATATACAATCATATACATATACATATACATATACATATACATATACATATACATATACATGGTGTGGACAAAACACTTGTTCATCTTATGGACCTGCGCACTTCTGCACTTGAAGGCTAGTAAGCCTGGTTAGTTGCTAGTAGGCCTGGTTAGTAGATCACTCGGAGTATTCGCGTTTTCATTCAATTGGTTGAAGAGCACATCTGCAGGACACAATGGATGTGCAAACCAGATCTAACTTTTTGCCAATTCCCTCTCCAATCAATCTTGGGATTCATGGTTGTCAACCAGGTGCTAAACGGATCTAAATGGCATGAACCTGCAAGAGTAGTTTCTACCAAAGGTAGGGCCTTCTCCCAACCACCAGTAGGGAAACAAAGGGACATGTTACAAGAGGCTTAGAATTTTATTATCAAATATGAGAGGGGGTTCCAACAAGAAATGGTTTGGACTAAACTTCTTGTCAGAGGACACCGGTCTTTTAGCATTCCATGCGTTGCAGCCTGTTGCACCATTCATCTCTGCATGGATTTGCTTTGAGAACATATCATACTTTGAGCCAGCACCGTGTTTGCCTTCGAATGTCCTTCCTTTGTTCATCGCTAACCTTGAGTACACCCTTGAGTACAGGCAAGATATTCCTTCGTGGACTTGGGTCATGATCCACGAGCAAAGAACTCACCCGGCTTTGTCTAGTAGCTTTCATGACCAGCTCGCAGAACCCTTGCATTCCAGCTCCCAACGCCCCAGGTGCACGGGGGGAATTATGCAATGACCAATTTACATAAAATAGCATCGAGCAACCCCGGTTAATCCGCCGGCCTGCCGGCGTGTCTGATTGGAAGGTGTTGTTCTTGTTTCCGTTCTTGGCTTGTACTTGTTCCTTTGTTCTCTTGCTGCGCGTTTTTGCTTCGTCTGAATCAAGGTCACCCCCCCGCTACTCCTACTCCTACTCCTATACTCCTACTACTGCTACTGCTGCTGCTGCTACTGCTACTGCTGCTGCTGCGACTGCTACTTCTACTTCTACTTCTAATTACTCCTACGCCTACTCCTACGCCTACTCCGACTCCTCTACTCCTCTACTCCTCTACTCCTCTACTCCTTCCTCCCTTCTTCCCCAACTACTACACTCGTGCCAGTAACTAATGGCACTGCCTACAGCGTTACCGTCGTCTACAGATACCCGTCATAGGACGCACACGGTGCTGATCGACCAGTACTCATTTCGTATGCGTGCCATTGGTTGTTCAAGCACGCACTTGCTACTCAATTCGTCTCTTCTTCTCTCAAGCTTCCACATACTGTAGCGTGCACGTCAACCTCCCTTGGGGCAATCTCTCCGCTTCCACCCTGTCTCTTTCCATGCAGCAGTCTGCTGTCAAGCCAGAGGCTCATACATAGTACCTGGCGCTACTTTGCTGGGGCCGGTACTAATTTGGTAAAGGTCAAAAGGTTGTTACAGCAAACCTTGCTACACAAGCCGCTTCCGTTTAAGGCTTTGTCTTCGTCTTCCTTTCTTATTATTCTTCTTTTTATTCTCCTTATTTTCTCTTCTGCTCTCTCACGGCCTTCCACCTAGAATGCACATCAGACTCCCTTGGGACCACCTCTATATGGCCGGCGGGCTTGCCGAAGGCAGTTAAATAGTGGTTATGTATCCCGCTATATCCCATCATTAGATATTATGCACATACATATAATATATATATATATAAAGACATTATATATATATATATTATAAATTATTATCATTATTATCATTATTATTATATTGTTCTTAGTTAGTCTGATATAGTATTGTCAACCATTAATGGTAAGCTTACCATGTCCCTCATCAAAATCACAGCGCCCCGCCAGAACTCCATCCATCATCACCACTGAAGGTCGCTGGACCTGAACTTGGACCGTCGAATGGGGCTTGGACTGTTTGGATCAGGGGATACTTCAGGTACCAAATATGGAACATCGGTGAAACATTGGCGATTTATACATGATAAACATATACAAAAATGATAAAGGATGGTGAGGCTTCCAGTATCTTCCAGTTCGCTGCGTAGAACAAGCCAGGTATACCATGCTTCCGTCAACATGACCCCACCCTACGTCACCTCTGGCCCCACCGCCAACTGCACTGCCTTCGGTTGAAACTCGGAGCGACCCATTTGATCTTGTAAGTCCTCCTGCCGCTGCGAAAACCACTGCGGCATGTGATTGAGGAGTGATGTCACATCATATCATCATGATGATATATATATATATAATGATAATTATATAATGATATATGATTTACACGTGAACACATGCAGGATATATGTTAATGCATATATGCACACTATATGTATATACATATATCATATATTGTATGTACATACAGAAAAGATTATGCATAGATAACATAGATGCATATGGTTCTGTATATGTTATATGTATATATTCTACATAATATACATATGAACTATATATATATTTATTATTTTATATACGTATATATATATGTATATCCACATACATACCAGTCTATCTACTTCTACATAGATATACATCCTTTGTTGTGTCGGAGGGGAAGCCAAGTTCAGTGACCATTTCACAGGTAAAACACCTGTAGCCTGTAGCCATATTGACTTGGATCCCGCACAACAGTAAGATTGAACCCTCGGAAAACGGTTTACTGGGTCTACCATGAATCTCAGATGTTTCCCCTGTAAATCTTATCGATAGTTTAATATGTTTTAATCATCTTTTGGTGTTCCAGCTCAGTTTTCAGGGAGCGCAGCAAACGAGTTGCTGCTTCCTCCAACAAGCGGCGCACGCCCATCACCTCATGACGAAGGTTGCGTGCAGAGATTTACGTTCTTAGACCCGAAATAGCCATGGTTGGTTCTCTATGGTGGTGAAGAATCCCCAAATGGAGGTTTCCGAAGTCATGTGGGTACCCCACAGTCATCCAAGTCATCTTGACTTAGTATTGAAACTTATGGTGACTTGGATGCCTCATGTTCACAACCCGCCACATAACAAAGGGTTCAGAATAGTTTTTGCTTTTTTTTCGGCTCAGGTTTTGTTTTTTTTGTTGTTTTGGTTTCTTTCCTGGTACCATTTGCCTTGTATTTGCAACTGTTTGGAACTAGAATCTGCAATTTTGCATGGTATTTGCTACATTTTGGCCATGTTTGCCTTCCATTTTGCATGGTATTTGCCACGTTTTGGTACTTCAACCTCTCATTTGCATGGTATTTGCTCCAGTTTGGTACTTCAGTGAGTTTCTTGATATTTTCTTGAGGCTTTCATTCAGGGTTTCATTTAGGGCTTCTTTAGGGTTTCATCTAGGGTTTCATTTAGGGGTTCATTTAGGATTTCATTTGAGGGTTTCTGATCAGGATTTCTTATCAGGATTTCCAAGCGTTCATGTGGGTTTCTTTGGTGCTTCTTGAGGGTTTCATTTAGGGTTTCATTTAGAGCAGCAAAAACACATGACTGAAGAAAAGAAAAAGTAGAATAGTAGAAGTAGACAGGCACAGAAGCACAAAAGCAGAAAAGCGCAGAGAAGCAGAAAAGCAGAGAAGTAGACAAGCAGAAAAGCAGAGAAGCAAAGAGGCAGAAAAGCAGAACATCAGAGAACCAGGAAAGCATAGAACCAGGAACCCCAAAAAATCCAAAGCCTGCCGCGAGAAAAACAAATAAATAAATAGCCCTCTCATCGCAAATGGTTATTTCTAGAAAAACACAAATTGTTTCTGCTTCCTTGGGGTTTCAGAGAGGTCTCAAAGGAACTTGGGGGAATAGTACGTGAGCACGAGAAGATCTCAGATCTTAGTGCAAAGGGATTTATAATATTTATGTGTTTGTACAACTTCAGTTCAATGGAAACTGCGCAATCCGGAATCATGCAATTCATGTAGCACAGGAAGTAGACCCCGCTACTCAAACGTGGCTTGCTGGACAATCCACCAATTTCTGATACTTATGACTTATATATATATATATATATATGATTTTCCCAGCTATAAGCGTCCATTGATTCTATATGCGATTTCCCAGTGGCCCGCCACGTTTCCCACAGACCTGGGTAGTCAGATAGGCCGTCTTCCACAAGCACTCCCAAACACTCACACTGTACACCCCCAGCGCAAATGTTGGGTGTTTTTTCCCCATGCGCAAGGAAGCCAAGGGGCGTCCATCTTCAGCCAGGGGATCTTCCAAGGTTTCACCTCAAGGCTGGAAATCACCCAAAGGGAGATTGAGAAATGGAGGGGCCCTCTAACAAAAACTCCAAGGGAAACTGCAGTCATTGCATGTCATTGCATTTTTAAAGTTCTAAGTGGCTCATTTCATGATATAACCTTAGTTGCAGGAGTTATAATCCCATTTCAGGCCCTGTTAATGGGCTATAACTGGCTATAACTGTGGAAACAATGAAGAAAAACGCTGACATTGGCGTACCGCACATTTATATAAGACATGTCAAACATGTCAGACAGGTTATCCCTCCAGAAAGGAATCGTTATTTGGGTGTTGGCAGACTTTTGGACCCGCATCCTGATATAAGAAAATGGTAGTTGATGCCATGGAATGCAGCATGTCCACAGGGTTGTGCGATGGTGCCAAAAATTTGAGCAGAAAACACAGATTCATTATTTAGCTAAAGGCTATGGATAATTGATAATATCAATGTATGTATATTAGTGTGCATATAACTTTGATAGCAAATATACTATAACTTTTGGAAATGCAAAGCGCCCCTCTGGTCAGCAAGCAACGGACCAACCACCGGGTAGAACAACAAATCGGTCTTGAACCAAGGCGTGGCACGGCTTGGTCTCGTAGACACACGCGTACGAAGAGTTGGGCTTGGAAAAAGCTTGGTACCTCCACATCCATTGGTTGATCAATGTTGATCTTCAGTTTGGGGCTCCAGACTCGACCGCCACTGTAGTGCGCCACCATGACATCTCGTAGCACCTGAAGCTGCAAACCGCTCGGGATCGCGATCGGTTGCTTTACAACTAGCCAATAGGCTCGTGACAAATAAATAAATAAATAAATATATATATATATATACATACATACATATATATATAATATATATATATGTGCCAAACATGTATATTATGTCTATGTACACTATATGTACATCCAAATATATACAGTATAATATACAGTAGATGTAGAGTACATGTACAGTATAATGTACACTATATTTACAAACAACCGGACCCAATTTCTTCAGTTGTGAAAGCAGCATGGTTCTCTCAAAAAGTTGCAACCAAATCCTTCCTAAACATATGGCAATAGCCATACCTCCGAACCTTTGATCGAGGCACATCGATGGCTTTGTGCGCCGAGCCAACGTAGTTGTCAGGAAGATTTGGTTGGTAGTTGAACCTCACTGAAGTTGCACAGGTCAAGCTTGGCCATGGAAGATTGATTAGATGATGACACCTATCGAAACTAGGTGTACATAATCTATATAAACGCTATATAAACTCATCTAAACAACGAATACCTTTATGAAAGTTCTTCCCCAAAAAATGCGCAAATTCATATATGGTAGATAACGGTAGATAATGGTAGATAATGGATGATAATGGTACATAATGAATGGTAGATACTTGGGGACATATGCGTTGGCAATGGCCATCAACCCACTTCTGATATAATTGGTGGGCGTTATTACTTGTACCCTCTCGTAATGAAATCTGACCATTGAACAGACTTTGTCTATCTTTGTCTACTTTTACAATTGCTTGGATTATTTGCACAACATTAGTTTGTCTGAACATGGTGAATACCCTTCAAATAAAACTTTATATAGTAGGGACTATGATCATTCCTCTATACCATTCTTCAAAACCATGAGTTTTACAGCTGTATATGAAGGCAACAAAAAACAATGGGCTTGCATGCTGAACATTATCATCAACGTCTTGGGATTTTGGCATATGAACACGGCCTTGCGGATGATACAGAATGATTCTACTCTTCACAACAAAGCATGTGTCTCCCAAGGGGTTCAGTCATGGTCATGGTCTATCGCTTATGTGCGTTCACCGCCCTTTCAGCGTCTGGAGGATACTGATTCTTCCCCAGGAAACCAACTTGTCACTTCCTGAGTCGGGGAAGCAGAAGATATAAACTAATGATGCGCAGGGCAGGTGTTCATCAGCAGTGAATTCCCCATTAATATATATATATATGTTAATATGTATACTGTACACACACCTTACAACCAGCGACAATAGCAACATGTGACAATCGATAAGATATCTAAAGCATATTTGGGTGTGTCTGGAACATTCATCACAACACGTGAAATTAGTGATCCACACTGCTTCAGGGTTTTCTATAGCCCTGCGCACTGCGTTCCTGCAATGACCCCGCTGATGAACTTGTACTCATTGCCCTCCCTGGATCAAGCAATGTTCTGCATGGCTTTCAACTTGGCAATCGTTTTTCCAAGGTGTTGCCTCCCAGTTATAAGTGCAATCCCGCCAAGCTAAAGTTGTATCTACAATTATGTAACCCTAATGATACAAATTGTAAGCAAACTTAGCGAACTAGTGGGGCACCATGGTCTTCCTGACTGTCCTCTGCATGACTTCCAATTTTGTACATCTTTAGACAATCTTCAATGATCCCTGTTTGACCTCAAAATTGGGCATCCCTCATCACCAGAAAAAAACACTTATACAGCTCATTGGGATCGTGAATCCAGACCATGATGAACAAAAGTCAACCTTTGATTGATAAACCACTCCCCTTGCCTGTTTAATTGCGGGGTACATGATAAAAATTATGATGAATTATTATGAAAATGGCTACACCCCTCCCACTGGTAATCTAGGTTAACATTAGGATTGATCCACTTATGTTAACTTTGATAAAGTAACCTATTCAAATTGGTGTTTAGCAAAATCCTGGGTTAACATGACTTGAGACCACCAGATCAGTTGCCCGCCAGGGAGCTTCGCGTGAAGATGTGTCCACTTTCCAAAAGCGAAGGTGCCATAGAAACGCCCCAAGTAGTCTTGCCTTTGGTCTGCCCATGCAGTGTCAAATGACCAGGGAAACCATGGATGAACTGTGCCCGTTTTGCGCTGCAATAACGATGGCAAGTTGCCAAAATCAGCCAAGATGCTCGGGAGTGAAGGAACCCAAATGCTCGGGGTGCCATGGGTCCTTGCAGAGAAACATGGCTGCTGATCCTATCATGTCAACCCTGGATTACCCTGGGTAAACTAACTTTGATGTGGAACACTCATGCTTTCCCTTGGAAAATAATCTACATTTATGCTGGCTTTTCCGCATCTATGTTAATTTGCAGGCGGGGAAACAATGGTGCAAACTAGCTATGAAGATTGAATATGATATTGAAAATATGGAAACCTCTCCTTAATACTATCGTGGGCTGTGTCAGTACGTTTGATGCACATATTGCGACTTCTTCTACCAGCCCCAACTTTGACATATTGCTAGGTATGCAAAATGATAAACAATGTTCATTGTTCATGTTCATAAGGGTCCAATCATAATCATTCACCCAAGTCATTTTGATCGATACCCACTACATAAAGATGGCACCCGTGCTTATGTGAACCTGAGGTGCGATCCGGTTACTGGACCCCAAAAATTCATGGCTAGTCTATATAGATGGTTTAGAATTCCAACAACATATAAAACGTTTTTTGTTGTTGGGTCCCGTTTTTTGTTTTCCGAGGTGCCTTTGTTGACTTTTCCTCTTAAAGTAACAATACCAGTATGGCTGGTGGTAGTATGTCAGACGGGAAATATCTAGGTAAAAAATCACAAGTAAGTAAGTACATGTAAGTACCATATACCTATCAAGGATCAGTTTTTGGGCCAAGAGGCACCCACATCTGGAGCCAATCAGCAACTCCCTTCGGCAGAAATCCAAGATGTTTTGTTGATGAACTCTACATATTCTCCTTGATGACATCTCAATATGGTTTTGCTGCTTATTTAATCTATATATCATAATCGGGTTTCATAGTTCATAGACATCATACACCCATAGATATTACATATATATAGTTTAATCCCTATCTACACAATATTCATATATGAAACTCATATAGTATACATCCCTATATAATCATTACACATCATGAATTCAAGATAATTATATCATAGTTCAATGAGTTCAAAGTCCATTAAAGTGCATTTTCAACTCATTCAAGTCCCTTAAAACTCTCCCCCTTCGGCGGCGCCTGGATCTCACGACACATGCGCTGATAAATCGCCATGTCAGGCTCTAGCAACATCACCTCCAGTGGATCAGTCGCTGCATGGTGCGAAAGATATTTTTCTCGGGTGGATGCGAAAGACATGTCTGGTACATTGGTTGCCAATATCTATAGTGGTTAATGATTGTTAATAGTGGTTAATGATTGTAGTGGTTAATGATTGTTAATAGTGGTTAATGATTGTAGTGGTTAATGATTGTTAATAGTGGTTAATGATTGTAGTGGTTAATGATT
>Ga0126342_10013212_pt1 | contig 14659 bp, 16 predicted proteins | sample Cyp1metagenome_FD_92528 | JGI IMG/M metagenome (GOLD analysis project Ga0126342, IMG submission 92528) | Coral microbial communities from Lord Howe Island, Old Settlement Bay, Australia - Cyphastrea 1 metagenome | ecosystem: Host-associated > Invertebrates > Cnidaria > Coral ... | reverse complement strand
TCAAAACCCAACCCGGAGAGGTTTTGGAAAGGCTTTGCAATGGTCTGCTGCTTGGTCTGCTGCTGCTGCTGCTGTTGTTGCTTGTGCTGCTGCTTCTGAATTAGTCCACTTTGACCATCGGTGTGCCAATAGGATTTCCACCTGGCGGAAGATTATTGATGTCTGGCGGAAGCGGTGTGCCATGCGGCCGGCACAAGTTCTAGTAAATGGCGTAGGATCACGCCGGGGCTCGGGTCAGGGATGCTTTGCACGACTTATTTGGCACTAGGTGTGCCATTGGGAAACAGATAGTTAAACAACCGAAATCAAACGAATCCATGTCCAGAGACATGACAAGACAAGGAAACGGGGCGTGTGCTGCAGAATTGGTTACTTTTCTCATTTGGATAGAAGGCAGCTGTTTTGCTGTCAATGCGTGCGTGCCAATGGCGGTTGCTTACTTTCGACATGGTTTTATTACCAAAGGAGATGATATTAAAAATGTGGTTCGCAATGGCACGTTTGCCAAACCAACGATGGCGTGGTACCAGTGTGCCAATAGGATTTGGTCCCTGGGGTAGCTTCCGGTTGGCCTGGGGTAGGCCCTGTGTGCCATTGGGATGGGGTAACTCTGGGTGCGTGGGGTAAGAAACAACGTCCGCCCAGCAGTGGTGCGTGGGGTAAGAAACAACGTCCGCCCAGTAGTAGTAGTAGTCGTCGTCGTCGTCGTAGTAGTAGTCGTAGTAGTAGTCGTAGTCGTAGTCGTAGTCGTAGTCGTAGTCGTCGTAGTCGTCGTAGTCGTAGTCGTCGTAGTAGTCGTAGTAGTAGTACTACTACTACTACTACTGCTACTACTACTACTACTACTAGTACTACTAGTACTAGTACTAGTACTAGTACTCCTCGCTCCCCTTGCCACGGCTGGGGTCGGCGGATTATGTTTGTATTTGTATTCTAGACTTGTTGTGGCTCTGGCCCCTTGACTACTGTCACTATTTTGAATCGAGGCTACTGTGGCTGGCGCTGACATCTGGTTTGGGTCAGTTCCTTACCCGTCGCTGATGACAGACGGGGCTATTGTTTATTGTTTCAAAAGGACAGGCAGGTTGCAATTGAGCCAGTGGACTTGTTGAGGCTTTTCGCACGATGACTCTGTTGCAGTGCTTGCAGCAGTTTTTGGGGTGTGGCTGTCTTGTTTTGTGTCAGAACTGCTTTTGTGCTGACTCAGTGCCGACTCATTTCAATGCAATGCTTGCAGCATCAGCTCTCGCCACTGTCCGGGCCAGCTCCGTGCGATTCCCTTCATCGGTAAGCGACTGATGACCCTGGCAGCAACATACCCGCTAGCCCTGACTTTCAGGCCTTAAGAAGCTCTCTCGGGAGATTTTGGGACATGCCGGGGAGCAAGTCATGTCATTTCTGTCTCCTTCAACTTGTCTTGCAGATTCGCGTCGAAAATTCTGCCCAAGTACACCATAGATGAGGTTGGCCATTTCCATTTCTTGTGTTTTTTCTTGCCTCGCTCTGTTCTGACTATGGAATCACCTGCACGCTGGTTTGTACTTCTTTTCATGGCCTGCAGCGCAAGAGCATCTTGAACGAAAATCAATTAAGTTGCTAAACAGATTTTTTGCCCATTGCCATTCCGATTTATGCAGGCTCAGTTTTTCTCTTGCGATGGCTGCTCGGATGAAGTAGCTGCGCGACGAAAGGCGATCTTTGACTTGACAGAAACTTCTTTGACACAAAAGTGTGAAAAACTCTTCACGTTGTTCCAGAGCTTGTGAACGCCTTGAAAAGAGATGGATATGTTCATTTCGCTTCTCAGCTGCAAGAGCTTGGCTATGGAGGCATCGCTTCAAGAACTGAGTGAGAAATGGAAGAAGAAATATCCCAAATGTTTCTTGGCGCGCACTTGGCTTATCGCCCCTCCCATACCTTGCCGTCATTAGCCGTTTTTGTGGAGCCAGTGTTTTACTTCAACAACATTATTAAGAATTATTAACATCTATGTCTATTACAGACTACAGTAACATTGTGGAACATTATGCGAACGTTGTGTGAACATCAACGTACCTATGTTACTTTGGTTTGGTTTAGCTCAGTTTACTACACATGCTGAGAGGATAGTTTCTTTCTTCTGCCTAGAAAGTATCTATTGTCAAGGGGGGTGTCCTGGTAGGGCGACAGCAACGAGCCTCCTGTCGACTGGCTCTTCTCTGATAATGCAATATAATGCAATGTGACTCTGATCGTCTTTGACTTGCTACCCGTTTGCATGTAAAAAACACCTGATTGCTGCAGACATTGTGGGACCGAGGCCAAGAATTCTCACTGGACCGGCGTCGGGCATTGGGTTGAGCAAAGAATCTTACATACGTTCAGCATCGTTCCACAATATCCGCAGTATCCATCAGTATCCACAATAGACAATAGATTCGATTCATTTGATTTTACCGGACTTCCTGGAGGAATGGCAGTTGTTAGATACTGTTAGATAATTTGAAGATATTTAGAGTCTAAAATGTATTTTTTTGCCAGCGCAATACACAAAATTAGAGCTCTCGCGAGTTTGGTTTGTAAGCAACACATCAATTTGTCAGGAACCTTTGCCTGCTGTACGATGGGATCTGTATAGCCAAACTTTACAATTTCGGGTGAGTTTCACTTGGAATCTATCCATCATATCCCATCATATCCCTGTATTTGCTCTTCATGCTTTCTCATCGGAGTGCCAGATAGTGAAAGTCAGAGGAGTTGAAGAAGATGATTTCAGACCTTCGGTTCACTTCTGCGTCTTTCCATCATGTTTCTTTGTTACGATGAGTCATTCTGGGGATTCATTCTGGCTTTGCTTTGCATTCAATGGCAGGCGCTGTTTTCCTGCATTCAACGGTGTTGTGCAGAAGTACTTAGATCCATCAATGGCGCTTGATCGCTTCAGCCTGAACATTTGCCCGTTTTCGGATTTTTTTGCGAGCTGTTGTCACATATTTTGCCAAAGAAGCTCGGTTTTCCGCTTTCAGAAAGCAGAACATTTGCATGTCCGAATCATTTCACATCATTCTTTGGAGTGGTTTGAATCAGCATGTTTTCATGAAATTTGCTCTTCACGCTGCTTGTTCTTTGCGCTTTTAAGAAAGATGCGCGGATCAAAGCAGCTTGCAAGAGGTGGACTACGGACGCAGAAATCGATTGGTCACATGCAAAAAACACACTTTTTCAAATACTTGTTTCTTTTTGTTTGTTTTGATGATTGGAAATCGATTCAGACAGGCTGTATCAAGAGTTATGCTCCCCTCGACCATTTTCAAGCACAGGCTTCCAATTATGCATTGCCTCTGTTTGCGAAGGGTTTGTCTGTGTCTTTTGGTACCAGAACATGTGTGTTGTTGTTTTCTGTTCCCTCTGTCATTCGAATGGCGTTGTTCCGTTATTTTGCATGACTTTGACTTGACTGATGGCAGACCCAATGGCAGACCAAGCTGATCTAGCGACTGATTCATTGAAAGGGCGAAGATCACGTAGACAGCGCTTGCGAGAAAGACTTTCGTCTGGGCTGTCAGCAACAGCTTCTGGTTTGTCCGCGACGTGGTCACGTGCGGCTTCAGAGTTCAGGCGGCCGCGAACTTCCTCAGGAGAGGGTGAACCTGGTGACCGTCCTGAGCCAGACCGTGCAGAGAATGTGGAACTTGCACCGCGGGATTCTCGTGAAGATCCTGAGAAGAAATGGCAAAAAATGTGGGAAAGCATAGCTTGTGAAGGAAACGATGCAATGTCTTTAGCCTGTGAGAGATGGAGGCGATCATTGGCAGGTGAACGCAACACCTTCTGGTCTAAATTGACAATGAAAGTGAATGATTCCATCCATTCGACGGATTCTCCACGAAAAGACTGGGAACGCGTAAGCAAAGCTGTACGAGCTGGAGTTCCTGAAAGTCTGAGATGCGCAGTATGGACAGCGTGTAGTGGTGCCATGACCAAAAAGAAGGAAGCACTGACAGTGCTGAGTCTCGACCAGTCAGACGCCTTGGAATTATCCTACCACTTCTTTGTAAAACAAGGCTTGACGTTGAAGAACGAGGCATCTGGAGTCATTGAGGTCGATGTTCCCCGAACTGGGTGCGAGGAAGCATTGTTTGAACCTGTACGACGAGTCTTGTTGGCATTTGCAGCAAAGAATCCAGAGTTAGGCTATTGCCAATCCATGAACTTCATTGCTGCTGCCCTGCTGCGATACTGTGACGAAGAAAGCGCTTTCTGGATCCTGTGCAGTCTGCTTGAAGATATCCTGCCTGAAGGATACTACACTCGGAATATGGTCGGCATCCGCGTTGATATGTTAGTCCTCAACTCGCTGGTCATGCGATACTTGCCAAATCTCCACAAGCACCTTTCTGAACACAATGTAGATTTATCTCCCGTTTCCATGAACTGGTTTCTTTGTTTGTACGTAAACACTCTTCCAGCAAATGCACGCGATAGAGTTCTGGACTGTCTGCTGCACGAAGGCTCCAAGGTGCCCTGGAAGTCTGGAAGAGTTGAGTCGACTTTGTTTACCTTTTTCTTTTTGGAGAAGTCTGCTATTTAATGCTTGAAGATCTTGAAGTACAGAGGGAGTAGTGAGTAACTAGTTAAACTAGTTGTTTATCGTTGGTGATTGATTATTGTGATGTATGGAGCTACCTGGAGCTACCTTCAGCTACTTCGATCCGTAATGATCCATATCGATCCATATCGATCCATATCGATCCCTTCCTTTCCCAGCCTAGTGCTGGATAATATTAGATAATGGCATAGATGACATGGATCATAGCTATGATGCATTATGATGCATGATTCTGCTCGGTGCTTTTCCAGGTGCTTTTCCGAGTTGCTCTCGCCTTGCTGCGTTTCATGGAGCCAGCACTTCTCAGTGCCCACGGCGTGGCGGCGGTCTATGACATGCTGCGGAGTCCTGCCCTGGAGGACGACCTGGTGGAGAACATGTACGGCTTTTGGCTCCAAGGCTTCTCCACTGACATTCTCATTCAGCTACGAGATCAACACTTGGTCTTTGTGACTTCACAGGAGCCATGGATTTCGCATATGATTTCGCATGATTTCGCCCATTTGCTTGTCAAAATCAAGATCAGATAGAATCGGTTGGACTGAGATGGAACAACAATGATTGGTCTTGTAGACTTAAAAGGACTCATATGACAAGTTAGTCCTGTCTTAGTTCATCGTTTGAAAGATTAAGATTGAGTTCTTGCTCGATCCCTCACTCCCTCCACAAAGACCATACTGACTATACCATTTTGCTTTTGTGGCTAAGAGATGTTATAACAGATATTAAGAGTTTGTTAACAGATGTTATATAACATTTTAGAGACCAACCTAGCTGCGCTGTAGGATGCTGAGCTGGAGGCTCGAAGAGAACAACGGAGATCCAGAGGCATCCAAGAGAGAATAAGATGTAGAAACACAGAAAGGAAACAGAAAGGACACAGAAAGATGTCTGTAACAGTGTCAAACAGAGAGAAAGCAACGTTTCACGTGTTTCCTACGTTGCATGTGTTGCATGTGATTCATGTGATATGAAGCGGCTCTTGATGGATTGATGTTGAACCATTCTGACATGTTTGGTGCTTCGCCTGCATCTTGGTAGTTGCTGGCAGGTACTTCGAACACGTTGAACTCTGATGGGTACAAAGATTCCCAAGAGACGCTCAGAAACCTAGACAGTTGGATTGTTCTTGATGAAGATTCGGTCAATCCTCCCGGCAAAAAGCGAGGCTCTGCACTGCTCTGCACTGCGCACAAATCAATCTGGATCAATCAGCACACAAATACACACAGTCGAAGTTTTTCAAGCGTTAAGCTTAGGCACCGAAGGTGTTGATGTGGTCGACATCGATGAGAACAGCGCCATGGACAATTCCTGCAGTCTCTCCCGTCTTGCATCCTCCATCTCTCGACCCCAGCAGTCTCCAAAGCAGATTTGAAGAGATCAAATTTGATCCAATGACCTCGAACGCTCAAAGGCGTTATGCACAAGATGTTTCTGAAGTACAACCAACATCAACTGGCTGACTAGCTGCTAGAACTAGCTACAGTAGAACTAGCCAGTCAAGTGTGAAGCCTGAAATACTTGTAGGACATCTCTGGCTCCTATGGCGTCAACGTTTGTGGATACGAGAAGTGCCGCAGCCGCCACGCCTAACTCAAATGCAACGGGAATATATAAGGCTTAATAGAATTTACGTGGCAGTAAATGATATTATGTGCATCTCTTCTCTTTTCCTTTTGTTGTAAAGAAGATCTGCTGGGGAAGGTACAAGGAGTTCATCGAAGAGGGTTGGACTACGGCCAAAAAGCAAGGGTCTGCCTGTCAAGTTTTTTTATTGACATTTTTGACAGTAGTTCCATGGTATTTGTACGTATTTGTCCTATACACATCTCATGATTCCCTGCAATTCCCATGCGCACCAAGTCCTATCAATTGCATGTGAAGAGACTTGAAGAGTCTCACCCTCCAGGTTGTTCCTGGGATCGTTGGACAAGACGGCCACGTCCTCAGAAATATATGACATCGTAGATCATCGTAGTATCAATTGACAGCAATTGACAGCAATTGACAGCAATTCAGAAATTGTGCGGTCTCAAAGTCTGCTAGGTTTTAGACAACATTGCCCGGCTCCGCAAGATCTCTGGACAACCAGAGGCATGGCCTGGCGAAACTCGTGAAACGAAGTGGAACGGAAGACATGACTGGCAGATACTGGCAGATCCTGGCAGATCCTGGCAGGATTGCATGTGCACTTTTTCGAGTCTGTGGTGCCTTCTTGTTGCCAGGTGTCATTCCACATGTCAGGTACTGAAGCGGTAATGTGTGTTCCAACCTCAGAGCAGAAAGACGTTGGCTGAGTCAAAAAGCCAATTGTCAAGACGTTTAGAAGGGTTCTTGCAGGTAAGATGTGGATATATGATGGTAATTGATGGTATATGTGGGTTGTCGTGAGCAGAATTGAGTAGACAGAGCTAGGGCGCCATTAAGACATGTGAGGCGGTGCGAGTTGCCCGCTTCAACACTCAGAAACCTTTGGTGGTGACATTTGGTGGTGCGTAGCCTCCTTACTGTGAAATGAAAAACTGTGTGCGCGTGTTTTGGTTTGTTACATGGTGGAACTGCTGCAATCTCAGGTACCACGGTCTTGCTGCCATGGTTCACAAGACTCTATGTCTCTATGAGTCTCTACGTTTCGGTCTCCGTTGCTGATGACAGGCTGGTGGGATGGCATGCAGCCAGTGGCAGGAAATGAACGCCTGCCAAGCGATGTGCTCTGTTTGAAGGACAGTCTGAAGCAAAAATAAGCAAAGATAAGCCGATAAGCAAGAAAAGTGTCTGAAGTCAAGTGCTTTGCGGATCTTTACGGCACTTGACTTTGCACCTGGAGAGTTTCGTCCTGGCAAGGACATGAGCAACCTCTCCCTCAAGGTGATTGAGGCGGGCCCTGAAAAGTTCAGGAAGAAACTTATAAGATCTTATAAGATCTTATAAGTAAATATACTGTAAGTAAAACATAGTAAAACATAGAATATAGATAGTAAAAGAGCGTGCAGTATGCGCAGCGCTCCAACGTCTCCACACGAAGTCGGAAACCATTTGAGCATCGTGTGACATCGTGTGCTGCTCATGGTCCGAGCATCGGGGCATTCAACAACTTGCACAGGCTAGGAGCAGCGAAATTGCTGCGGTGCTCGTCAACCCCCTCCAGTGCTTTCACTTGAACCAGCATTGCGCCAAGTGTTGAAGATCTATTGACCTATTGGGGTTTGGGTAAAACGTACTTCGAAGATCTCCGAAGGTCACTTCGAAATACCTGTTTTGTTTGAAGGTCACCACCTAGTGATCCTGTCCTTTCGTCGAACAATCGCAAGGTGGGTAAAGTGCCAGTGCTGAATGACTCTTATAGATGTCGCACTTCACAATCTTCACACAACAAATTCCTGCAGTATGCTGCAGTACCTCGTTGATCTCGCTGATCTTGTGGTCCAGGTAGGTCCAACGCCAGGCTACAAGGAGTGGCTGCATCGCTTGCCGCAGACTGATCACAGTTCAGGGAAATTCAGGTTCGTACGACTTTTGCTTTAAAGAAATATCCGTAACACGCAGTGCCCACTCTTCTTGTTAACCACGGGAAATGCAGAACGGTCGTTATTTTTGAACTCTTGACATATTTTCTCGACGAAGCATGACAATGCAGTAGCGATCCGGAGAGCCAAGGGAAGGATGGATTAAATAAAGCGAATATCGTGAATGAAATGAATGAACCTGAGGCGTGATACCTGCAAGCAAGGAGGAATTCCTCTCATTTTTGACGAGGCCAGGCTTCAACACCTTAAACCCCGAACTGAGCACCTTACAGACACTTAGTCAGTGCCAAAAGATCCCAATCGTGGCAGTTTTTTCCGAAGCTTAGATTCTTAGATGCTCAGGTGTACACCGGCTTCCGGTTGCATCCCAGAGGAGCCCAAGGGGCATACGACGTGAAGGCATCTTGCCCATCTTGCCCAAACAAAGTGCTCAACGGATCTCAACGGATCTCAACGGATCTCAACGGATCTCAACAGATCTCAACGGCTCAACGAAGTGAACGAAGTGCTCAAGGAAGTACTCAACTCCCGCAGCTGGATATCTTATTTTGAATATCTTCCTTTTATCTTCTTCGAAATTCGAATACACTAATGTAGTTGCTGGATTGTTGACAAGGCAGATATTGTTTGCTACGGGAAGACCCTGGGCGGCGGCCTGCCTATTGGCCGGGGGCTTGAAATTCTTGTGGCTTGAACAAAACCCGCTTGTGCTGCTTATAGAACTTCTTGACATGGCAATTAGATTCAGATGATTCAGTCACCCGTGTCATCCTCGTGTAATCCTCGTGTAATCCTGCATTCGTTGCATGTCGCTGCAGCATCGGCTTCAGGTGTGGTCTGCGGACCGACAGATTTGATGGCTCGAGGCGATGCCAAGAAGGCAGCTCGGGTCAATTATGTCGTAAGCTCAGCTTCTCTCACACGCTTTGGGAGACTCTCTCAAGCATATATTGTCAGTATTTGTCAGTCATGTCATAAACGCATCAAGTTATGATATGAATAATTTGGGATCAGAGTGAGGTCATCGGTACCTTTGCTGGCCATCCATTTGTCATGGCTAGCATGAACGCCTTCTTGAAGTGGCTGCTTGGACCTGAACAATAGAACATGTGAACGGACCCATTCTTTTTTTTCCCCGTTCTTTTTCCTCTCTCTCTCTCTCTGTATCTACATATCTATCCGTCATGATCCTTCCACCAATCAATTTATCCAATGATTTCTTGATCTATCTGTATACTGTATCATATTATACGTACTATATTATACTCATAAACATGTATCTTGGACTTGGACTACTGCAGTTTATTTCCTTACTGGTCTTCGATTCTCTTTGATTGTCCATTGCAACTCCGAAGTCTTACAGTGTTGATGTAAAGCTGCTGCAAGATGTGCTAAAGCTGCTAAAGTGACAACTCTCGGCTCTGTGCCGACCAGTGAAGGTTGGAGCTACCAGAAACTATAAAGTCGTATGACGTGATGTCTACACCTCGGTTCAAAGTACATGCAGCATCGGCGGCATCGGTATCTTTAATAAGTGCTTGTGCATCTTGTGCCAAGGCATGCCAACATTGACAATTTCATCAAGACAGCAAACGCTAAGTTCCAGGAGACTCATTTTGTCAGTGGAATCTCATGGTTCTGAGGTGTTCTGAGGTGTTCTGAGTGCACCCCCACGCTTTCACTTGCCGTTACTTGCATCTTGCATTGCACCCCAGGAGAAGGACTACCCCATTCAGTTGACAAACTGGCACAAGGCTCAGATAGGCTCAGCTGCGAGACGTATTGAAGGTATTTTGCTTGCAGCAGTTGTGTTGCTTTCAACTTGGCTGCTAAAGTGCAGCTGAAGGTTCTCAGTGTGGTCCATTTTGTACACCAAACCCGGTGACAGACTTAGTTTAGCATCTCTGTGGCATCTCTGAGGACTTTTGTTTATTTGACGGCTAACCAGCTAATCAATCATCATTCTTGTCTTTTCTCTGATTCCCAGCATGCATCGTCCATGCCCAAGGCCGATACCACTGGCTTTTCCAGTATTTCTTGAAGGCTCTTGGGGAAGATCTGGGGAAGATCTGGGGAAGAGCTGCGAAGCCTTTTATTAATCTTTTTGTATCTTTTTGTTCTTTTTCCTTGTCTCTTGCACGAGAACCAGGATGCAGGCGTCAGCCTCAGTTGGGTCGGTCTGGCACTGAGTGAACGGCCGACAGCGCTCCAATTCCGTGAGACATGGCGAGAACGGCGAGAACTGCGAGAACTGAGGCACAGGAAGGCTTCTTTTCTCCCTTGAGTGGAAGAAAGAAGACTATGATAGGCCAGCAGCCAGCATCTCGCGCTTGCTGAACGATGCTGAACTTCCCATACTTGAAAGACAAACCAGTTATAAAGTCATACAGATTCCAGTCACATTCAGATCCAATTCCCCAGGCTGCTTGAACGATTACTATCTGCTTGCGAACAGATGCAGAAGGGCGGCTGGTGGCTTCGTCTTATTGGTAGAATGGTAGCGATTTAGGTCTCAGTGAAGAGCACACTTTTAGTAGGCGTGCAATGGCTATTGTATCTTTAATATTCTTTAATGGTATAGAGAGAGAGAGAGAGTATCAAATAGCACCAACTAGCATCAAATTGCTAAGGCCAAATTGATCAAGAGAAGAACAAAGGTGGGTCAAGTCGTTCAACGTCACTATGTTTGCTTCAGGTGGGAGGAGCCCAAGGCCAACATCAAAGCGAAACTGGGTGTTGAAATTGGCACAGTGCGGGGCACAGAGGGCACAGTCTGACCGCAGTTCTCTGACATTCTTTAACACCTTTGTATACCTTTGTGTACAAAGCCTTTGTATACCTTTGTTTACCCTCCAGAAGTGCTTTAGCTTTCGAGGCGGTCTTCAAAAACGTTCTTGGCCTGACGGGTTAAGCTCATAGCCACATAGTGTGGAGCTCCGAGACTTTGCAGGTCCAGCAGACTGTATGGTACAGTCCATGGCACAGTCCATGGCGCAGTCCAAAGGACTCGATTTTCCGCGCTTCGCTCAACAAGCGAACTCTGCGAAACCAACTGCACCAGGCAGTTTTCGATGTCAAGTCTGTTGAGAGCCACTGCAGGTGGCGCTCGACCCTCCAACGGCACTTGGACTCAAACCACCAAAAGTCGGTTCCCTGCGCAAAGCTTGCAGCCAAAAGGGATGGCAGCTGAACATGTTGCAAGACCAGTCAAAGCACCAGTTGGAAACTTGCAACACCAACATTGTTTAGAAGGAGTTGGTGAAGTTGGTGAAGTGAAGTTGCACAATGCAAGCTGCAGGGTCTGCACAAGAAGAACATGTCTCTACAGCTGGATAGGATGGTGTCATATTGTTTTGCAGTTCAGTCAAAACTGGAGCAACCCAGCACTGAGCTCTATCTATCTACTTTGTTTTCACACATTCTTATTACATATTTTTGAGGGACGTGACAGGACATGAAGGAGCCAATTTCCTTTGCTTTGCACGTCTGCAGCTTCGGAACAAGCCTGGCTGCTGCGGCTTTCTGTTTGCAGCTACACCAGGCGTTGTGAGGCAAGTCTTCACAACAGGAGTTTCTAAATGTGGATCAGATCAGATCAGGAGTTTCCGAAGAAGCAAGAGAGTTGAAAAGAGTTGAAAGGCTGCATTCCGTTGAGGACACATACGCCACATAGGGGACAGAGCAATGCTATGCCTAGCTTTGCTTTGCCGAGTTGTCGTGAGATATGCAACTTTAATGCGATTCAAATTTCTGGAAGGCCTTAGCGATGGCTCGACGAGAACACAGCTCACTTTCCAAGGACAAGAGTGACAAGAATATTCCCTGTGAGCATTCGTGAGATCTGGCGAGTAGTGTTCTTTTCCTTGTCTGCGAGAGCTGCACAAATGCTGCATGATAAAGGATGCAAAAAGCAATCGATGCATCTCAAATATCTCAATACAGATTCGTTTCGCCAAAGAGCAACTAGAGTAGCAACTAGAGTGTGTTGATGTGTGTTGTGTCTTGCCCACTGGACCATCCTGATCAAATCAATGAGAATTGGAGGGCATCCTAGCAGCTTTGCTTGTGGCGACCCTTTGGACGGCGAGCAGTGTTGCAGGTACCTGATACCGAGATAAACTCAGAGCATGATCATGTGAGGACAAGAGACAGAGAAACTAGAAGAAAACAAATCATGGATCTGAACAAATGACGATGATGACGATGATGACGATCCTGCATGGTCTTGCTATGGCTTGCTATGGCTTGCTATGTCTGGTCTTCACATGTTGAAAGGCTTCAAGGTCTTGGTCGCCGCAACACTTTGCAGGTGCAGTTGCCTTCGCCTTTGCGGGTGCGAGACTCTCGCGAGACCAAAGTCTGGTCACTCGCTACGGAGGCGCCACAAGACCAGTAAGACCAACAGTGAGACCAATGTTCTTGCCGATTCTTGCCGTAATTGCAGATCCGGAAGCTATGCACGTGCGGTCACTTGCAGTCTTTGTATTTGATTGTTTTGGTAAGACCAGTTCGGTTGTCTTCAACAGTACCAGAAGACTCTGATGAGCCGCAAGGGCGCGACTGGCATGCCGGCAATGTGCTGAAGAAGATTGACTTCCAGCCTCAGCCTCACACGCTCACGTTACTGGTTCATGAGGTAGGAATGGTAGGAATCAACTCGAGTGAAGAGGTCTGTAAGAAACATAGGAATATATATATATAGGAATGTTAGGAACCGTAGGAGTGTGGTGCGAGAGGAGTGAGAGGTCTGCAGATGCGTGTGTAATACCACATAAAACTATATATAAATATATATAAGAAATCATAAGAATACATAAGAGACTCTTAAGAGACCATGTAAGATGTAAGATCGGTGTAAGATCAGATGGACCAGACATGTTTTCCAAGTCACGGTGTCCATCTGGTGTCTTAGGGCTGCAGCTGCTCAAGCCCAAGCCCGAGCAGCGAAGAAAAAGAAGGAGGCGGCTTCAGGCCGATGCAGCCGATTGCCGTACCAGTCTGGACCAGGTTCCACAGTGCCTTTACTGCCTCTGCCTTTACGATCCTTTACGGAATGTTGACCCCGAACATCCAGACCACTTGGTGGACTTTACTCAACCTTACTCAACATTACTCAACCCCACTTAGTGGACACAAAGCAACTTTCAGGTGTAAAGAAGCGACCAGAACCGCCCACAATTCACAAAGCCAGCCGCCTTCTCGGAGACAACAAGAGGACACAACAGGATACCGTCGGATAAAACGACAGGTGAGAGATGGTGAAAGGCGTTTGTCCAGATTCGGTCAAAACGAAGTAGAACACTTGTACATCAGCACCTCCACAATGTATCTTTCAAGATTATCAACTACATGACTGTATGATATTGTATGGGTATTGATCTAAAGTTCCTTGTAAGAAGTTGTGGTTGTGATGACCGTTCATGATGCTCAATATTGTGCTTATATTCCTCGCTAAAGTCTTTCTCGAATTTGCGCCCGAAACAGTTTTTATTGGCGAAAGATTTCCGAAAGAGAGCTAACATCATGAACCGTCGTTGAATACAAACAACCTTGGCCATCCTTGGCCTATATAGGGAGATTTGTGTGAATGTTCCGGGAAAGCTATCGAGGGTGCATTTTGACGGGGATGGCCCAGTAAGCCTTGCAGAAGCCCGATGGACAACGATTGTATAATATGTCATGATGAGAGATTCAGTGATGCTACCTGCAAGTCTACAAGGCTATCATGAAGTAATCTTTGACAATCTGGCAGGTAGTGACTGGGTCCTATCTTCATGAGATATGCCACATTGGTCCCGCAGAAGACAAGCTTGGAGTTTGCGAAAGTCTTGCTACTGTAACATTCCTCCCGCGCAGAATGGCCGTTTCCGGACGAAACAATTTTGATCAACAAATACACTACCTGTTATATACGTATTGTATACGTATATAATCGAATATATATATATATATGTGATATGCGTGTATGTATGATGTATGATATATGTGATATATGTGATACATGCGATATATGTGATATATGCCATACTGTATATGTCATATATAATGTATATATAATGTATATATATATATATTATATATAAACGTATACATGGTACCCCCCCCCAAAAAAGTATTGTTATTACTTTTACTGGTATTTGCGGTATATTTGCAATAATGGATAATTATCTTTAGGCATATGTTGAGGAAACTTTGGCAGTAGTGAAGTAGTGTTGAGAGGAGGTGCCATGCATATATATATACACATTTTTTTTTGGCATGGACACACAGAAGCTATACATATATATATATATTTACATATACATATATATATATATATATACATATATATATATACATATATGTATATATATATGTAAATATATATATACATATATATATATATATATTTACATATATATATATATACATATATATATATTTACATACATATATATACATATATATATACATATATATATATACATATATATATATATATATATATACATATATATATATATATATATATATATATATATATATATATATATATATATAT
>Ga0126342_10013211_pt1 | contig 14660 bp, 11 predicted proteins | sample Cyp1metagenome_FD_92528 | JGI IMG/M metagenome (GOLD analysis project Ga0126342, IMG submission 92528) | Coral microbial communities from Lord Howe Island, Old Settlement Bay, Australia - Cyphastrea 1 metagenome | ecosystem: Host-associated > Invertebrates > Cnidaria > Coral ... | reverse complement strand
TGTGTGTTAAGTTTGTGTGTGTGAAATTATTGTATTTTAAGTTTGTGTGTGTTGTGTTACGGAGGCGGCGGGAGGAGGAGGAGAAGCCCGGGATACAGAATCAAAAACAAGAACCCCACACAAAGATGTGGGGAACAAAAAACCCACCTTTCTTTTCCATCAATGCCTTGATTCCCCTGAGCTTCTTACAGCATCCGTGGGTGGGGCCCGGTACCCCTCCGGGATCATTGGGAAGGGCAGCCTGGTTTTGATCAGATCTGCTGGGATTTCTAGGGATCCACCGGGAGAAAACCAAGGGATTTTCCAGATGGATCAATGGTGTTTGAGGGTGGATCGGAACCATCTGCAGTTATGGCCATGGCTACCAGTTATTAGTGGTTATTTCTATGGGATTATACATTCTATAAATAAGGTTATAAGTTATAAGTACTTATAACTGATAAATGGCCATAACTGGACCACCTGAGTAGCTTCAAAAACCATGTCATCCAGTGGCGCCTTTATACTGCTTGGTTGATAGGGATTCCCTGTTCATGGATTGTGAGAATCCATCATGGTATGAAGTAGTATAGTCCCCTGTAATCATCGTGCTAGACTAGGGTCAAGACATGGTACAGTATATGGTGTATGGTAATCCCACTATATTGGGAAACCCTTCCTAATGGATATATAAAACCCCATGAATGTATTGATGACCACCCTTCCAGCACTGGTATACCGTCAACTTTTCACCGTGCCACATATGCACAATCCGGCAAAAGTATTTGAAATTGGTACTTGGGGGTGAAGTTGGGCTGACAATATCAATGGGAATTTCAGGATCCTAAAACGGAGGTACTGTACCATTTTTCAGGCCATATTTTCTGGGGGTATATCCCCTTACATAGGCCTTATATAGGCCTTATGTATGGTAGGTACCTCCAATCAATCGGATCCTGGAATGGCCATTGACAATAGATATCATCAGTGGGGTTATCAAAGTGTGGAGGTTACCACCACGGTTATTCCCACTAGAACCACCATGGTGCACCCATAAGTATAGCCCAAAATATGTCAAACCCTGAGAACAAAGAGATTTCTTAATTGATTCACGTAGGAAAAGTGCACAATCCCATTTCAGAGTACCATTTTGTTGATCAATACCTCACGTCAATGGAATTCAATACTGGCAAGTGCCTGCTATAGCTGGGGTCATGTGGGGTCAACTCCACTCAATGGAGCAGTAAGAGTGAGAATTTTGAAGAATTACCCTTGGTAAAATTAAATTTGCAAATATGTAATTCATCTACAAATGGGCCATGTTCCATGGCCATGTCAAATTGAGGCCACACCAATTCTCTGGCTGCAATTCCTCTTCCTACAGCAACCTGCGATTCCCAGTGGTCATCACAATTCATACTATCCACTCTTTTTGGTATTGTCATATCTTTTTGGTGCTGGCCACTTAGTGACAACCTTCAATGGATTGGTTTAATGGAAAATCTTAACCGGAAACCAAAGATTTTCCCATTAAATATGGGGCTTAAACCAGTAATTGTTCCCTTAAACCAATCTACTAAAACCTCTTTCCACCTTTACTTGTTGTGAGTGGAATAACCCAAGACATGCAGCTGCGCACCGTCACGTCTGGCACATGACACCGCCAGCATGCGCCGGATTGGAGGTGACCTTTATGGACTTACCCAACAAAAATAACGGCTTTGGTGAATGCTGTGTCTAGATTCATGTAAATTCTGCTCATATTATAACCCATAGGATCCATGTATGGTATATATGCTAACATTTGGGGTATATTGATGGTAAATGTTACCATACATGGTATACATTATCACCCTGAAGAAAATCACACTTGTGCATATATATATAGATTCGAGTCTGTACTCCCATGCACATCGAGCATACAAGCCGGTATGATCTGGATTTAGATACTCTCCATTGTCTTTTCGGGTGGATAAGAACGATTCTTGGAGTATTAAACCTCCGAAACCATGAAATATCTTGCAAGAAATCACGACTCTATCAAAGGTTCCTGGTGTGCAGCTGTCTTTCGGAGATGCTTCAACTGGTTTCATTGCTTCCGCTGGAACGGCACCATCTATATTAGCGCCCCCTCTTTGGGAAGCGATTCAGCTAGCCACAAGTGTCGGGCGAAAGAAAGGTCGGCACATCCCCATGAGTGTCTCTCGCTTGCGGCGCCCCGAAGAAATGGCGTTTGATCAGATTTTTTTGGATGTCCCTTTGGACTCAGACACATAGGCTATGAGAGAATTATGATGAATCATGGACAAAAACACGTCAAAAACACAAAACATAAAGCATGGGAGTGAAGACCATGTTTTGTAGTTCATCATAGTTTCAACATTCAAAAACTCATCAACATAGTCCAACAGTTTTCGAATTTTATGTTGGTATTTTGCGCAATCTTGCACACCCCTTTCCTCGAACATCTGTGGTCGGCACAGCTGCTTTCAATTTATGTGTTCTTTATCATTAGGAACCCTACACCAGTGTTACATGCTGCTACATGACTTGTTCCAAACATCTACAGTAGTCTGCAGTTATGGCAATTTACCAGTTCTAACTGGTTATAAATGGGATTATACGTTCTATAAATGCGGTTATGTTATAAGTACTTCATAGTACTTCTATCTGGTAAAGGGCCACAACTGGCAGTGTGTCAAAACCTTGTACCCCTGTAGTTCACATCAAAATAGCTGGGATTTATGGATGTTCATCCCACTAAAAATGGTATTTTCATAGGTATTGATCCATACCCAACTGTGTTTCAAGAAAAGCAAACATCCCATCTGCAGAGACCCTGTTCCTTTTCAGACAGCGTCGCCTAACATCGGCCACCAAAGTGCTCGAGTCGCCTAACATCGGATCGGAACGGTTGGATCCGAAATGGACGCCCATGCGACTGGCGGATGCTGCGGCAATGAATCCTTTGTGGCTGGAAAACACATCTCAATTCTTAGTAGTGCTGGACGGGTTGTGGCCATTTGAAGACTCGGACTGTGTCAACACTTCTGTCGCATCACCCATTTGATCTTTGTCATATATCGTTGTCCTGCAGTTGCGAATTCATTCTTGCGCATCAGCCGAATTCTGTAGTTCATTTGCAAAGCTATTCATGCATCTGCGGCTCGCCATTTGAAATCTTCGAGCAACAAATCCGATGAAGGTCTGAACAACCTAAGTCTCAAACTTAGCCCTTCATAGACCTTGGTGATGTGTGTCTGTCTGAAAATGTCAGACAGAAAACCTCCCAAATCCATCGGTGAATCACCATTATCCCTATGAAAAGTGCTATTTGAAAGCTATATAGGCTATAAACTTCTAAATCCATTGGCTAATCGATTCATTACAATTATCCCTAGGCTATTTCCATGGCCACAGCCATGGCCTGCCATTTTTTTCAGCGCCCTGCGCGGTGTCGCAAGGGTTTCACGGGTGACTCAATGGGCAAGGCCTCCAGTTGAGCCAAGGTCAACGGGCTACGGAGCCTTGGTTCGGGATGCTCGAAATCTCGCCATGACCAAAAATCGGGGGGGACTTGACGTGGCAATGCCACGTCAGGTTAGTCATGAATAAGCCACACATGGCCATGGCGAATGATAGAGATGGTGGATCCTATATTGCGCAATATTAACATGAATCAATATTGAAAAATGGCAAGTCGTGTTTCTTTCTATCACTGTCTAAAAATGGGGAAATAATCGAACTTGGGATTTAAAAAAACTGGTGGGATGTTGTTTCTATCGCATTCTAAAATTGAAACAACAGAATAAACTGGTGGGAAGTTGTTTCAATCACTTAAAAATTGGGAATCCTGAAATAAAATCAGATCTCGGTGAGATATGGAGAGTTCACCAGGTTGCTGGGTTGCTCTCCAGTGACGGAAATTTCTCATTGAAATCCCAAGATTTCGGTTTAACAAAGCTTGTTCTGCAAAGAATTGGGTTTTGAAGCGGTGGAAACGGTGATGCAAACTTTGAGAAGTAAAATGTTATGAGTCAGCCGCGTTCATCAGTTGAATTTAGCTTATCAATGAAAGTGGTGCTGCTACATCAGAGTTTCTTGTGATTCATGAGCATCACATCTGCTATTGCTGCCCCCAACCACTATCTACCCGCTAAAAAGTGAAGCTAAACCCCACAAACAGCGAAACTATGACAGTATAGTCGCAGGCATTTGTGTCACTTTGGGCTGGGGTAGACCAGAATGTCAAATAATTGCAGGATTACAACAAAAGACCATATCACAACGACACGCCGTAGGGTACCCTCTGGTCATCAAACATGGTAATGATGAAATTTCCCCACAAAAAAATGTGAATGTTCATGGGAACGTAACCTACACATGGAGGATTTCCCATGGCAGCCAGGGCATGTTTGATTTCAATCGCCAAATTTCCAGCCTGGCCTCACTGAAAAGAGATTTTGTATGATTTTGTGACACATACCCTCTGGTAAATATACAAAAAGCTATCGAAAATGACCATAGAAATAGTGGATTTACCCATTGATCCCAGTGAAAATAGACATTTTCACCATCGTTTTTTGTATCTTTACCAGGCCGGGTACGTGCTGCACCAAGCGAAGAAAAGAGACATGGATTCTGCGGAGCGGATCTCTCGTTCAGAACATCCCTGGCTTCACAACTTTTGGCCCCGCAGCCGCAGTGTGGACTAAAATTCTGCCAATGAGACTAACCTTTTTCTGACAATGACAAATAACCACCCCAGGAGAAAACGATTGAAAACGTCCCATCCCCCGAAATATCAAACACCAAAACAAAAACATGGAAAACAGTACAGGGGATGAAAACACATATTTTTGTGGGACATAGTGGGACGATGGAACGGAGCTATTCCAATGTATTCCATTTTAGGAGTGGAACATAGTGGAACCAGATCTTCCGACATCCTGGCACCAAGTGTCTGTGATCGACCGGAATGAGCCACTTCAACATTTGCCACCTGGCAGCCGGGTAGCCCTATAGGAGGTGTGTCTACCTGGCAGGATCTTGGAGGTACCCTAGTCATCTAGCCGTTTTTTTTTGTGGGATAACTGAACACGTGATCACCATTGTTCAAGCACAATGCTAGGATTTAAACATCTCTACTTTCTATTCAATTGAAGTTATTCATCAGAGATATAAGATCAATATTAGGGTAATCCATGGTAATCCCTTTTTTAACACCATTTTATACTAAGACGGTTAAGATAAATCGCCCAGCTTGTGCTTTTTGGTCTTGACATGTCTTGACCCATCCTGGAAGTTCTGCCTGGATCGACTCCGACTCAGATTCGTCTCGGGTGAATTCGCGGGTTGCCGCCACGGGACATGCACGAACCACCTGCGTCAGCCAACGCAAACGCAGATTTAACCGGCCAAATTATGGTATGTATTGGCTGGTTGGTGGTATACCTACCCCTCTGAAAAATATGAGTGAGTAATAGTCATAGTTGGGATTACTATTCCCAATATATGGAAACATAAAACATGTTCCAAACCACCAACCGGATTGATATGTACTTTTCTTGGATTTAGACATATTTAGACTCTGTAAGTTTCACCAACCCGAAAAAGAAAGGGCTGCCACAAAAAATCTTTGTTACTATACTGCTGCATATGGCCCTTGTTGAGTTCAATGATGAATTTGATGACTATAATCTGTCACTAGATAACTGACCGTTGCGGGTCCTTTCTCTCATGTGGACTTGTTTCCGGTATGTTTGAGGTATTAAGCAACCGTTCCTTTGTGTCTGACTAGTGATTATGTGCACATGTTGATGAGCAACCCCCCAGCTGTTCCTGCGCCAACATGGACGCATGTGACAATGAATTGGGGCGAGTTACCTGCTGTAACTTGTAGCATGGGCCCTAGTTTGATATGCATCCTAGCCATTTCAGGTGGATGATAAATGAGAATCCGGGGTCGGTAAAGTGCAGCCATTCATTGGATACATCCAGCTATGGTATGATCCAGTTCCATGCTGGGATGCGCTATATAAGTAAACCAAAGGATTGGGAATGGAGATGTCAATGCTGTAAACCATGTGGATTTGTTTGGGTACCCCAAACTCCACGATTCAATTTTTATTCCCCATTCAAATGAGCTTTTGCGGGTTTGGGGGTCACCCCCCTCATTTTGGAAAAACCCAAAACACATTTTCCCCCCTTGAAGGTATCTTGGTCTTCTCGCAGTGATGGCCTTCTGCAAACGTTTCTTGCGAATCAGAACTTCCAATGCCTGCGAGGAAAGAGCCGTCTGCATGCCACCCTTCAACGAGAAACACACAGGAGATACCAGTGTAACCCCAAAATGCAAAACAAAGCAGTTTGGATCATCACACATCAGCCTTGTGGATGGCCATTTCTCTAAGCTTGCGAATATGGGAGCTCCACACAAGGCTTCGACAATTTCATCCACCTGAACTTGAGAATCCTCAATGCAGGCTCTGCGATCTCTGCGGAAGTTAAAATCACGTTTAATGCGGTAAGCTCAATAACAAGCCAAGACGCCAAGACCAAGTTTAGCATTTGTCCTTGAACATATATATATATAATTGCAGCAGGTGCTTTCTCTCAGGTTATGAAACATGTTTCTGGTTGCACGTACCCTCTGGTAATTTAACATAACTATGGAAAATCACTATTTTTAATGGGAAAATCCATTATACATGGCAATGTTCAATAGCTATGTTAGTTTACCAGAGGGTAGTCCTAAGGTTTTTTTTCATGCTGCTTGCACGCCTGCCAAATGTTTCCATCCTCATCCCAGGCCAGTAGTCGACCAGCTTGCCGCCTCAAGGCTCCATTGGTCCAAGTGGGAAACTGCTCCAGTTGACATTGGGAATTCTGGTGTGAATTATTGCAAGCTGAAACATCTTAAGGGAAGAATTGGGATATTTTTTATGGATATGATATGACTAGTGATGACTCTGACTCAACAATGATTTATCCTCAGGTCCACGTTTAAGCGAGATCACATCCAACTAAAACTGCCTCTATGTTCAAAAAAATCTATTGGTAGCCTTAAATTTTCACCACAAGGATGCACCCCGTCCCACACCTTGAGACTTTGGACTTAAGGTCATATTCCACTTCGAATGGTTTCGAACTTACGAATTTCACTGTAGAATACTCTGATGAAACACCCTGACATGAACCACCTTGGCTCCCCAACGGCTCGTTGGAATGCTCCATCCTGTACCAACCCATGAGCCCCTCTGAAACGGCCTAAACCCTGCTGAAAATACCAATCCACATGTATGATTCGGTTTTGATAGGCATGTCAAAATACACACCTCCAGCTAAACCCGTGACTCCCCGGGTTCAGAATTTTCACCCACCTATGGAATATTGTTGATCCTATTTAGTAATTCAAATTCTATAGTTTAAGGGGTTTACAAACCAACACCAACAACATAACCAGGGCCAGCTCGACAACACTCAACTTGGCGCCTCAATTTCAACTTGGCGCCTCCAATGCTCGCGAGAGCCACCTCGACATCGAGTCGACAGTGCCACAGCTCTGGGTGACACTCGGACTGATGTGCAGAAAGTCACTGATATGGAGGTTTCCTGAAAATGGTGGTACCCCAAATGAATTGTTTATAAGGGAAAATCCCATTAAAATTGATGATTTGGGGGTAGTGTTTCACTGATAATTGATATTGTTTATAAAAGTGATATAGTGTCACTGATATTATCAACTGATAGTGTGACAAATGAGATATAATGAGATAGTGTTAAACTATTCTCTCATGTGTAAGCTCCTTTACGTGCATATTATGATATTCTATGAACTTAAAAGAGCTTATACATGAGGTTTCGGTTTGTGTGGCTACTAAAAGAAATTAATTTTAGGCAGCTTAAAACAACACGACACAGATTTTGCGGAATGAAGATGCTCTGCCCTAGTTCCAGTCACCACAACGATTTACTTTCATGAGACATGGATTGACTACGTAACCTGTACTCAGAGACACCAATAAGACCTTTTGATGCCCTCTATAGTTGTTCCAGATTTACGACCCCTTGGCCCATTCAAAACAGATGTTCGCAAGTCGTCTGCTGGGTCACGGACATCGCCAGACTCTGAGAGAATTTCTGCCTCAGGGGGGTTCGTTTCTCAAATCCCACTTAAACGTCACCGGATTAAAAAAACTGCGCCAAACATTCAAGAACGTAATTGAATTGTATTCATTTCCTGAAGGCAGCACACTTCCAAACCTCATGATTTTGGTGTCTAACTCCCAAACATGAGCATCCTATTCCCAATCAATAAATCGTGAAATCTTCAATCTGTTGCTGGGGAATTGAAAAACATCCATGAGTTATTCTTGTTGAGGCTTAGCCCTTCACGAAGAGGCCAAACCCCCTGACAGACAACAGCAAGGCGAACCTCCAAGTGCTGCCAACCCCACTGCGCCAACAGGGCCTGCCACAAGGAGCTCTACAGCCCTTCACAATCGGTATCAATCAGTAAGGGCACAAGCAACAGCAGGGCCATTAAAAAAAACACAATCTCCTGAGCTGTTCTGACGGTGTCAGAATGTTTGTACAAGGTGGTGCCCCCTAGTTATAAATTGGTTTATAAACCCCATTAACTATAGATATACCAGCTATAAACCACAGTTATTGGAGTTATAAACCAACTTAGCTATGTATTTGTCATACAAGTTTTGTATAGTTTTGTACGTTTTGAATCTGTTCGATTCAACCGTGCATGGGTAAGTAATCTTGAAGTCACAAAAAAAAACGCCCCAGAATCCACAATGCTCACGGTGAGCAAAGGCTCCACTGTTAGATATATGGTACGTCGCTGAGATCCCCCCCCCATTTCTTTGGTAAGGTCTGCAATTGAAATCTGAGGCTGGGGTTGGAGACAGAGCCAACAAACGTGGATAGTGTGGATTGATACTCCCCCAAAAAAAACATGTGCTTTCAAGCAAATCCGACCCCAAAATCTTCCAGACATGAGACCTTTTGGTTCGGCTCAAAGATGAAAGGTCATCGAAGAGATGTGGATGGAAACCATGGACTTCAGCACTTTGGAGTTCCCTTTGGGACCATCTAGGACCAAAATTCACAGCCGGTTATGTCTTCAAATGTGTACACCTTTCAATATGGTGACTTTGAAACAAATGTTTGTCTGGAAGAAAACTACCCTTCTGTAAACTTACATAGGTGTGTAAAACCCACCTTTTGATACCGTTTGTAGATAATTTTTCTAGGGAAACCATGAGTTTCCACATTTTTTTGTAAGTTTACCTTAGGGTAACATACGTGTCCAGTGATACTGTGCAGGCCCTTGCACCTCCAGGGTTTTGCCCAGAGGAACCTGGGAAGATCTTCCGGTATTCCCACAATGGTTTTACCTGATTTTAAGTGGTTTTACCTTATGGTTTAGGAAAACTAACTTGTTTGACAAAAAAATAGTCCCACATGGTTTAGTTTAGTCCCACAACGATGACATTGAAAACAATGGTCTTCAATTGGTCTTCCAGCGGGTCAACAAACAAATGATAGTATATATAATAATAAGTTGCTGTATTATGCGAACATTCCTACTGTCATCAGAGAATCCCCTACTTGAAACCATACGCCTATGTCCAATCCCTCATGGTTGGGACACGTAGGGATACACCCATATCGTTTGTCACCATATCTAACTTTCTAACGGGATCACCTCCACCTTCTCAGCAAGAAAATCGCCAAATAGATGTGCATCATAGGTGGTATATGGCTCGTCACTCATACTTGCGTAGCCGTTTCACCTTGTGATGAATGGCTCAGCCCCGAAAAAACTCAGCTGTATGGATCCTGTGGGTATTGTTCAAACATATTGACCTCCACTTTGAGAAGGGTAGACACCAAACCAAGTTTCCAGGCTCCTATGGTATCTCAATTCTTGGCGGCCACACAAAAACATAGCTATACCGGCTCTACCATAAGCCATGGCCAATTTACAGGTGATAAACATGATGACTTGTCATTGTCCAATTCCCTACGTTAAATTCCCAGAAGGTATATCCCAAAAACTGTTGCTTAATATCCTGCTACATCCCTTACAGTCCCATGTGTAGATAATATGCCATTTAAAGACAATATCACATCCATTATATTCCATCAATATGGTCTATGAATATCCCGTGTGAATCCCATTTAGTAAATAGTTATATATTCATTTATAGTCCATTTGATTTGGTTGCCATTTAAAGAAATACCCCGGTCATCCCCGGTCATATAGTAAATATCCTTCCACCCATATCCATCCGTTATATTCCAATATGGCCTAGGATCGTTTGAACACTTCTTGACTGGGATTTACCACTTCCAAGCGGTTTCACACCGTAATCCTGCAGCTGAGTTGCGGTGACGCGCGCAGCGCGCGCAGCGCTACTCTGCAGCTGCTCCCGGCTGACGCTGGACAGATCTTCCTGGCACCAAGGGTGATCCCATGGATATAAGATGCTTATGAAAACTAGAAAGAACGGGTATCAAAACCAGTATTCCTTGGACAATATCAACGCAAACAACAAAAACAAGCAGGAATCAACGCGATCTATTTCATATTCTTAATATATGTCTTAATTTGATCTTGTATATTTCATAGACCTTTGTCATGACAATAACCAGCTACCAATGACCAGCTATCTGGTGAGTTTGGCAGCTCCTGTCTTCACAGCCCCGAGACCGAGTTGCTCCCCCGCTTCCAATCACCAATAATCCATGCTGTCGGCTAGATGAACTATAACGTTCAAATTTCAAAGCTAACCCCCGGCAAACTTTGATTAATTATGGAAAACCGATGGTAAAACTGTGAGACACGTCGGAAAATCCAAGAGACTTATGATAAAGCTATGGACCCATAGGATCCATGGTGTTGGTATATATGCTAACATGACTGGGGTATATTGATGGGATCCATGTTACCATATATAGCAGCACCATGGATCCTATGGGGGAGAGTTATGGGAAACTGAGAAACCATCAAAATCCCATAATCAACCAAGCCACTTTGGATCTCAGGTCGAATCCATCAGGACTTGTCGCTGTAGCTGTGGTTGCTGCGGCCGTTGACACCGTTGTCAGCGAAGATCGGAGGCCTTGAGACGGGTCCAAAAAGACTAAGACTGTCTGGGTTACGTCAGGATCAAAACATAACCCATAGGATCCATGTATGCCATATATGGTAACATTTACCATCACTATACCCCCAATGTTAGCATATATACCATACATGGATCCTATGGGTAATGTATGAATCCACCAAAAGAATCAATGAAATCCGACCTGCCTCGATCTTGCCTTCATTCGCAATTCACAGCACGTGTGTTTGTCAAGATATTCAAGATTCCTGTGACATCTTGTCTAAATCTTCAGCCTTCACACCTGCAATGACTTCTTTGTAACTGGATGGAATCAATATCTTCCCTTTTGGGTTGTGACAAAACTGCCCATGACTTTTGGGGAAGTTCTTTCCAAGTGATGTGTTGACCCCACAGAAAAGGATGCACAATGAGGCATGTACCTTGGTGATTTGTTTATCTTGGAGCTTTGTTATCTCTACAATGTACAGGTTTGGATAGCCGGGAGCAAAGACATCAAGGAAATTCAATTTTATTACAAAACTTCGCACCAACAGTTCGAATTCATGCAGCGAGATTATCCACGAATCAAAGTTACTTGTTCATCCAGCAACAATACCGAAATTGCACACATGCAAAGATGGACAGTCAAAACTAGAAACAGCATTGTGTTAATCATGTTCTAATGTGCCTATTTTAAAGATCCGTTCCTACCCTAACCTACCAACACACACGCACACAGACAAATACACACATACACACATCACAGAACCCGCTGGATCCCTTCATGGCACCTTCATGCTTCACAGGGATCCAGTGAGCGTTGCTTGAAGCAGTGGTAACTGCAGTAGCACTTGCCTGGTGTTGACTGACCCGGCCATGTACTCCCTGGGAATTCTTGATACCTCGTGCCCCAGATGTGGAAAAAACTGTTTAAGATTGTTCAAGTGATTTCAAACCATCTTCAACATGTGAAGTTCTTGATGTTTCTATACCCAAGAAACACGTGCACGTCATGTCCCGTTCTGGGAAGTTGCACGGCGTAATTACCAGCAATATCTGTGCAAGGGGCCATGTGATCGGATTCACAACCAGCATTCTGGGTTTTCTGGTTTCAAGATGTTCCAAGTTCAACCTCAAACTTAGGATTTACAATTTCCGCAAAGTCATCTCATTTGAAGATTGAATCGTTTCTATGATTTGTTTGTGTTCATCAACCGTAAATACATCAATTTTTGGCCCCTGCCCATCTCACAGTTCGCCTGCGGCCTTTCTGTGTATGGTACCGGCGAGGCTTCCTGTGCCAAGATCAGCAGGGCAAAGTGGAATCCAGAGCCCAAAACCCAATTTTCAATGGATTGGTTTAAAGGAAAATTTACAGGAAAACCCCATATGTAAGGGGAAATTCGATGGTTTCCTGTAGATTTTCCATTAAACTAATCCATTCACATGTTCGATCCTCATTTTTCTCGATATTAGAATGACCGTGCTTTGGGTATCCCGTGTACCTATTGGATTCCCAAGTCATTCCGGTGGGGGGCCTTTGAAAACACTTTTTTGGGGGGGGGCAATATCAACATGTCTGGATAAGGCATCATGGAATCCATAATGGAAAACTGTTATTTATTGATAAATTATGTTGACATCAGACGTGACATTTTGACAATTATATACATATAGAAAAATATCACATTATCAAAGAATTATCACATTATCAAATGCCAGATTTTATATACAATTATCAATTATCACCTTATCAAACATATATCTGGCATTGATGTCTCAAATTTAGATCATTAAGGCATCAGCTTTGTTCGCTTAAGGCCCCCCAAAGCCGGACGCTCCTTGGGGGTTTGCGCCTTGATCTCCTGCTCTTCACAGGAAGTCCTTGGGAATTTGGAGGAGTTTGAGAGCTATGTTACGTGCATTACGGGTAAACAAAATTTTAAAAAATCGATGTACATGCATGTGGATATCAAAACTCACCAAACTTATTTGAGTCTATTGCATATGATTCTTTGTTGTTGAATGTTGGTCACTTCGCCTAAATGCTCACCAAGTTGCATGGCATCTGCCGTGGATGACTTTGGCTTTTCCTGCAATAGCAGTTCAATGAGTTCCATGCAGTGTGGTGGGTTGAGTTTGTTGGGCGTTCATGGCTAGCTAGTTGGTGGTTTTAACAATCTTGAAAAATATACTAGTAAGTCAATGGGAAGGATTATCCAATATATTATGGAAAATAAAAAATGTTTGAAACCACCAACCAGCTAGATTTGTTTGATGAAGATTCTCATGCTATGTCATGGCTGCCTTATCAGGATGCTCATCACCCAACAAGTCATGAAGTAATGAAATGGTTTGTCATTACCTTGTCACAACGCACCAAATGTGTTGGAAACTGATTTGCTCTTTAAAGTGATAGAGTTCACCAAGTATAGAATGAACAAATCTGCAAGTCAAAGCATCAGATTCATCTCTGAATGAAATATGACTTTCTTCAAGTGATCCCAACCCTGGCACATTATTCTGACATAGTTTTCGACATACCATCTGGCAGTATATATATATATGTTTTTTTTCTGACATTTTGTCTGACTTTGACATTCTTTGAGGTAGGGCAGTCCCCACTGACATCTGGAGCTCGCAGTTGAGATCCGAGGCTGCCGGAGGAGAAAAAGGAGGAGGAAGCAACTCTGATAGCATCTAGAGACCCTCACCTGGCAGGTGGGGAAATACAAACATTTGACAAGTGATACACTTGGACATGGTCTGAGAGACAAGTTAAGACTATCTCTATGATTTTATGTTCCCAAATTATTGCTTATAAGTTGTAAACATTGTAAACTATAACTCCCATCACCGTCTATTTAACTGTGTATGTGTCTGAAAATGCGGTTTTTTCCGGTGTAACCCAAATGAACATTTTCAAAATGATGATGAACCAGTGGGTGGAAATTCAGGTCTTCCACAAGCATCTCCCGTTTGGGTGTGTCTGAAAATGGAGTATACCGGTATACCCCCAAAATAGTCCTTGTAAACAGGAAAATGATCATGAACCATTTGATTTTGAGGTATACCTTATTTTGGAACAAAGCTACCCTCTGGTAATGACTAACATAGCGATTGAATAGCTGGCCCATTTATAGATGGTTTACCTATTAAAAATGGTGATTTTCCGTAGTTTTATGTATGTTTCACCATTTTTAATGATGATTTACCTATTAAAAATTGTGATTTCCCATAGTTTATAGATGGTTTACCTATTAAAACTGGTGATTTCCCAGAGGGTAACTTCCGCTGCTTCAAAACAGAACAGCTGGCCTCCTTTGCCTCCATCGCGCCGAAGGCTGCGGTGACATTGGCCTTTTCACTCAGCCCGGCCTGCTCTGCTCGTCTTGGGACACCAAGGTGGGTCAAAGGCACTATTGGATAATAACCAAAAGGACATTGATAATAAAACCATGGAAAGCCAATAGTTATTTCAATTTATTTCAATATCAGATTTCTGCATTATATGAAATGAAATGATATCATCAGAATCATATATATATATAT
>Ga0126342_10013210_pt1 | contig 14661 bp, 15 predicted proteins | sample Cyp1metagenome_FD_92528 | JGI IMG/M metagenome (GOLD analysis project Ga0126342, IMG submission 92528) | Coral microbial communities from Lord Howe Island, Old Settlement Bay, Australia - Cyphastrea 1 metagenome | ecosystem: Host-associated > Invertebrates > Cnidaria > Coral ... | reverse complement strand
CCCCTAAGTCTCCGTTCGTGACTCTCGGGTCTCAATTTCCGGGAAAGGAACATCCACCTCCCCCAGTACTAAACTAGTACTAAAGTACATAGAACTCAGGTAGCCTAGGCTACCTTTCGTGATGAGGCGTGCCCCGCAGAAGGAACAAAGTTTTGTAAACCAACGTGGCCCTAAACACATCTTCAAAGACATGCTGTTTTTGACTCTTGTTTCATCTTGTTTTATCTTGTTTGCATGACATTGCATTTTCAACCCTCCCCTTGCCTTGGTCAGAAAATGTGTATGGCTTACCACCACCAGCAGTACGAGTAGGTCAAAGCTGTCCAATTTTTTCACGAGCAATTCCGCATTTCTCTGATCCAAGCGCAATTCCCGCGCAACGCTCTGTGGCTGAAGTTGCTCCTGGGAGGAAGGGACGGGCAGGGATAGGCAGGGATAGGCAGGGATAGGCAGGGAGGAAGGCCCCAACTTTGCTACGAAGGTGGGCAATGTGTGCCTCTGGAAGTGGTGAAAATGGACAATCCATTGAATCTGATCATTTTGGTGTGCAAAAACCATATCCCACCGATTCACATATACCATCCCATGCAATCCCATACCCATATCCGGCAAGGTATTCCGCCCGAGGTGACACCATCCCAGCGCTCCTGACCAGCAAACTTCTGGTATAGCTCGCAGAGCTCATCCTTGGATGCTCAGAACGCATCATGTTTGGGCTATTTTGATAGATCTGACTATTCAAGATCACCTAAAAAAACTCTAGAGTCGCATCTTCTCAAGCATGAAATTCCCCCAGTCACCATCTCAGCTCCCTTTTTTTAGAATCCAAGGCTCTAGACGTAGGTCAAGCAAAGGCCTCAAGGCTTTTGGGACATCCTCTGGACCACTGCTGAACGATTCCAGACTTCCCGGAATCCAAGAGGAGGCTGCTCCCATTTTCAACCAACGAATGCAACGGATGACGACTGCGGATGAGGGTTACGCCTTTGCCGGTGCCGAAACATGGACCGAACCTTGGTTTTGAACCTTGGTTGCATCTTTGAATTACACAGACTTCGCTAAAAACTTACAGTAACTCTTCTGACTCACATAGTGCCTGTTTCCATGTTTCCGTGAGTAAAAGCGCCAGTTGGGGTCTTGATCAAGAAATGCCAATGAGTTCGACAAAATCTACATGGCCACATGTTCCGCCAGCTCAAATGACCACACTCATACTCCATGCACAAGTACCAGATTCAGATGCGAGTTGTGCACAGAATCAGTTGTGAATCGAGCCGATCTGGGGGCAAACTGATAAACCTCTCCACCAGTCCTTCAGGTGTTTAACAGAAAGGTTTCCCATCGCTCCCAAAAAAAAACAGATTTCAAATTGGCATGTCTGAAAACCTTTGGGAGCGTTGAACACTTTCCAACGCATTCCAACGCTTCTGCTCCTCTCTGCGTATCCATCCAATTTGCCACGCGGAAACGAAACTCCAGACTGCAGTGAAACCACAAACGCTTCTGCAGAGGCAACAGTGTGAAACGAGGCCACTGAACCAAACCACAAGGCAGGTCCAGCAGACAAGCAACTACTCATCTGCCTGACAGGTTCCCACAACTGGCCCTGGGATCTGATGCGTCAAGGGCTATAGACTGAGCAAAGATTAAGACAAATACAACTCTTGAAGCTTTGACCTAGCGTCATCTATCCCTGAATCTGCTGGGCCCAAGCATGAGTGCAACTATGAAGCTACAGCCTCACTGTTACTGTTACAATTTTGATCTTTGAATTTTGAAGACCTGGCTTCTACAGAAGTTGGCAGCACCCGACCTTGGCAGCCTCCTCTTTGAGGCGTTCTCGTTCCTGAAAAAAATATCACAGGGAATATCAAGTCAACGCGGCCTTTGAGAATTCGAACGATTTATGGGTATTTTCATGTTTTTATACGTATGTATTTGGTATTTACCATCCAATTTTAGGGGTAACCAATTTTGACGCATCCCCATATGTTTTGACCTCCGTTTGGAATCATCGTTGTCAACTGCTCAGCTGCTTCACATCATAACTATCAGAGCCTCGGCCCCCGTCCTCCAAGACACGTTGCTGATTGAGAGCCTTGGCTTCTTCCAAATGCTCCTGTTGGGTTCAACTTCATGGTATCACTGGTATCCTCTAGCGATTCGGTACAACCATGGCACAAGCGTGGCACAACCATGGCAGCTTGTGTTTTTGTTCGCCGCTCCTGGGTGATGCATACATCATCCACCGACTCCAGTCGCCAGTGACAGATCAATACCTTGGAATTGCCGCTGAAGAGAGGGCGCTTGAGGTGATACCTTTGGGGTTGGACACACCTAGACCTTACCCAGATATTGTGCATGTACACCTAGAACGGCCTGGTTCCGCATCAAACAGAACAGCACCAAGATCCTGACTCGGGCCATAGTGTTGCCGGCTTCGGTGAAGGGATTGCCATTCACCTGGAAAAGAAAAAGGAAGGATGGGAACCGCAGCGAAAAAGCCCTGAAACGAGGCATATCATCCACAAAGGGGGACATGTACCATTTTCAGATTGGAGTAGTTACCAGAGTGCAACCTTTCGCATGACCTTTGATTGTTTTGATTGATTTTTCTTTGTGAGATCTGAGATGGAAGAAAAAACCAATTGCACAGTGTTGGAGCGTGCCTTGAGCTTTCTGAGAATGGGAAGCTGACGCAAGACCTGGAGATGAGGAATGCTGTGGCTCCTCTTGGTGTTGGACTCATGGGGATTTCTCTGGAAAACTACAGGGACACCCCAAAATCTCCTGGTTGATCATAATTTGTCCCAGAAAAAAACAACATAATCAACCCCGGATTCACAAAGTCAGACCGTTCACTGGAGGATTGCCCATAGTGATTCTGAAAAAAAAACTAACATTGGTACCCCCACCGCCACCGCGACCTCCAAAGGTTTCTCAGCCTCTAGAAGGCAGTTGCTCAAGTCGAGGCTTCTCAACGTTTGCAACTCCTGGAAGGTCCCAACTTGGAGAAGTCTGAAAAAAGGTTGCACTTAATTAAATGATTTTTGTCCCACATTTCATGGCCATTTTAAGAAGGAAAAATTAGTCTGCTTCAAAAAAAACAATTTTGACAAAACAAGATGAGGATTACCCCACTGATCCATAACTGGGAGATGCTGGGATCTGGAAACCAGGTCAACTCAGAGTTGTTTCCTATTGAAAATGCACTTTGATTATTTCCTTAATTATCTGAAAATGAAGTAATTACCCTGCAAATGGCCATTCTTACGGCGGAAAAAAAAAAGGATAAACCGTCAAATTTGGGGATAGTTTATTTTCAACAAACCCATTTCACCCTTCCTATTTTCCCTCTTTCCCTTTGAAGATTCTAGAGAGCGCGCTGCTGTCCATTTTTTCTTTCCGTTCTGCAAACATCTCGTGGCCCTTTTGTGACAGTGCGGCCAGTGCCAGCCAGTGCAGCCAGTTCAGCATTCACTTCTGAGAGTCACGAGGTGGGATGAAAGTCCCCTCAATTGCTATTCCTTTATTCTAGTCATTCTAGTCCAACTTCACAACCCAAGCGCACGCAGCCATCCTCAACCATCTACATCTGGATGGTACAAGCCTTACACGGCTGCGCTCCGGACAGGTTGGCGGTTACCACTTGAACCAGTCGCCCGGTCTCGTCAAAACGCACATCACAGATCTGCTGCCCCCAGGGAGCCGCAAAGCGAGGAGATCTCACTGCAGTCATGCCTGGCATGACATTCAGGGGGAAAAATTGAACCATTGATATGGAAGCAATAATATACAATAATGATTAATATGGGTCCGATCCCAACATGCAACCCAAATTTCACCGGCAAGAGACCCCAAACAGTGCGGGGGGTAGGAAGTCAATGTGCCAGATACAAGCAACAATAGCTATGGAACAGTAACAGATGAGGTTAGACTTGATCGCAACTGACGCAGGAGGACCTTCTATATAGATCAGATCTATACAGAGGAGCTCGCAAGATCTTCATACAAGAACTTCTTATGAATGCCCAGAAGAACTTTCATACAAGCACCAATGCAGAGCATCTTCAAGATCTTAACGCAATGAACTCTTGAGGAAGATTTCAACAGAATCTCCACAATATCTTCGCACAAGGACTTGCCAAAGGCCTTGACCAAGACCTTCATTCCAGGACCCCGCAGAGAAGCTCAAAAGATCTTCATAAAAGGACCTGCTGCTGCTGGAGCGGATCTAACAAGATCTTGAGACCAAAACCTCCCAAGAACCGCCCACAAGAGCTTTCTTACAAGCACCTCTAAGACATGGCATCTGCAAGATCTTCATGCAAGGACCTCTTAGAGAGGATGCCACCGCGGTCTCCACAAGATCTTCTGTTAAGGACCTGTACAGGATCATGCGAAGACCTCTTGGTGAGGAATTTATCAGGATGTCTACAAGATCTTCTCATAAGGACCTGCGCAAGATCACGCAAGGGCCTCCTAGAGGAATATATCAGGATCTTCACTCAAGATCTTCTGATAAAGACTTGTACAAGATTACGCAAGGACCAAGACCGGGACAACTGTTTTGCGCAAGCCTGGGCAACCGAAATGCACATGGACCTCGCAAAAGGGACGATTTGTGCGAGAATTTACAAGCAAAGCGTCGCAGACCAAAACCGGGACAACCGTTTTGTGCGAGACTGCGCAGTCAAAATGCACATGTCACAAGAGCAAATTTATGTGAAAATTTACAGGAAAAATCCCCAAGAACGGGCCCTCCGTTTTGCGCAAGCCTGCGCAATCGAAATGCACATGTACATCTCACACGAATGATTTTATGCGAAATTTTACACAGAAAAACCGGGGGGCCCAAGATCGTGAAAACCCTGCGGCGCAGACTCTGTGCGAGCCTGCTCAGTCGAAATGCACATGGACACGTTTATGCGAGAATTTACTAGGAAAAAGACCAGAGAGCATACCCTGATCTAACGCCGGCCTTGACACTTATCGTAAGAACCACGCAGTGTGGACATACTGTTTGGGGAAAAGATTAGTTTGGAAGATGGGTTTGGGGAATCTTCTATGGTCACTGGATGCCATGATTTCCGCCAGCTATCCTAAACGAATGCCTTTCTGAAGGGGGAAGGTGCCCGCGCCTGATAACTTTAAGACCCGCCCACTCGAGAGGTAGAAGACCAACGATGCACCCAGCTTCCGATCGCGGAAGAACTGCCTCATGGTGCTTCGTTGTCATGCCACAGGCAAACGGAAAGGTTGTCATGCGCAAACACACCCAACTTGCACTAACTTTGAAACCATCTTTGACCAATACATACCAATATACCAATACCTTATATAACACTTGCCATTGCTCTTCATATAGCATGGGGTCCAGGGAGCTGTATGATCTTTAGGTTTCTGTCCTGCACAAAAAGGGCTGGGACACTGGAAGGTCCAGAAGACATAGTCTCTGTTCTTCTTGCATCTTTCCGCATCTCTCTGTGTGTATCCCTCTGCGCCGGCCCCCTTTCAGAACAAAACCTTGTGGAAACCAGAAAACCTAGACCCTGGGGACACACCTGAAAGACAACAGCAAGACTTGGGAATGAAACCCTTTGTCTCCTCGTTGGTGTCATGTGCCACGGGCAGGACCAGTGGTATATTACTGTAGGTCGGATATTTTGTATTGTGGCGTATGCTGTACACCAAAATTCAGATGTTTCAGCCCCCTCCGCACCAGTCCTTTCAACTTTCCCATTCGCTTCACCACGCTGTCCTTCATCTGGAAGATCTTTAAAAAGATGAAGATGAGACGACTCTGAATATAGTATCAGACCCAGTTGATGGTGGAAACCCAGTATCAGATTTCCACGTCCCAGGTCCACTTCGTGGATGCTGCAACCAAGGCGCTCCACCACAATGATCCACTCATCCTCCTGCAGTTGCCATGGTCCTCTGATCATGTCACCACCAGATTCTCCTGGCAGAGAGTCCAGAGCACACTCTGACCAAAACCGAGGGTATTGTTTGAAATGACTTACATATACCCCATAAAGACTATACGTATGCATCATATATATATACAAATAGAGAGATAGAGAGATATAGGGGGGAGAGAGAGAGAGAGAGATATATAGATAGATATGATAGATACAGATACGGATGCAGAAACAGATAGGGAGAGATAGGCACAGATATAGATAGTAATATTGATATTAAGCTACTGATATTGCTATTGATATTGATATTAGATGTAGATATTAGATACAGATAAATTTTGATATAGGTATTAGATATTAGATATTAGAGATTAGATATTAGATATTAGAGATTAGACATTAGATATAAGAGATTAGATATTAGATATTGGATACTAGTATAGATATTAGATATTAGATATTAGATATTAGTTATAGATGTTGGATATTCGATATTAGGTATTAGATATTACATATAGATGTTAGATATTCGATATTGGGTATTAGATATTAGATATTAAATATAGATATAGAAACAAATCTATACATATATATATATATACATATAGAGAGAGAGATACATATATATATATATATATGTATGTAGATAGATAGATAGATAGATAGATAGATAAATAGATAGATAGATAGATAGACAGACAGATAGATAGATAGATAGATAGATATTAGATAGAGATAGATAGAGATATTAGGTATAGATATTAGCTTTAGATACTTGATCTAGATATAGATATTAGATAATCGAGTCTAGAGATCAAAGATTAGATATAGATGTTGATGTAGATATAGATATGAATATAGATGTTGATATATATATACATAGATATAGATATTGATATGGATATAGGTGTATATATATAGTAGACAATAGATAATAGATATCCCAATAGCTGGATTTTTGAATTCACCAATGTTCAAACAATGTCCATCGAAGCTCGACTTTCAAGCGTTCCACGAATTTGAGTGGCTGAGTTCTCAAACAGGTCTCGACAACTAGGTATATCCCAGTTTCTCATCAACTACAGCCCAGAAACCCGCGAAAAATGGTGCCAAAAAAGATCTCGGGACTCGCAAATGGTAATGGTTTACATTTTAATAGGACACCAAGGGTCTACAATGTCATGCTTTTCCCCATTGCCATGGGGATCATCCGCACCCATATTAGAGTTTGTTTTGAAACTTACCAAATTCCTTTCACAAGAACTGTTCCAGAACTGTGTCAAAATTTGAAAAAACAAAAACACATCTGCAATAGATAAACATTTGGTTTCCATTCGTTTCCTTTACGGGGATCCCTCAAAAAATAGAAAAGTTTTTCACCATAGGATTTTCACTTGTCCAATTTTTTGGGGGGTGCTACAATTTGTGTTGTCTTTCATCGACATAGGGGCCCCCAGTTGACGCTTCTTCGGTGATGCAGTCCATAGGAGTAGGTCGTGCCATCTCGCAACTTCAGTTCGCAGGAGTCCACAGCAGATCCCACGCGACCCGTGAGGCATTCCACAGCGCCGCGATTCTCATCCACTTTCCTTGGTACGGAGAAAGCTGTCATGCCAAAAAAAACATCAGGAAAGTGTGTTAAAAAAATGCATACTGCCATTTTTCCCGTCTCCCTTTTCGCTGTAAATAGCGTGCAAAGGCGAGGTTTGAGGTGGGGGGGACCATATTTAGGGGTGGAGGGACCGGGCTTATACACGCATAGATAGATAGATAGATAGATAGATAGATAGATAGATTAATAGATAGATTAATAGATAGATAGATAGATAGATTAATAGATTAGGTAGATCGATAGATATTTATAATATATATATATATATATCATATATATATATATATATATATATCATATATATATATATCATATATATATATCATATATATATATATATGGATAGATATGGATATAGATATAGATATGGATATAGATATTAGATATTAGACATAAACATAGATATAGATATAGATATTCGACATAGATATAGATATAGATATAATTAGAATTACTTAGATAGCCGTAAAATCTATCACGCTGTCATAGACTCATCTATACATTTTTTCCAAGTCCAGCCCCAGGTTCTCCAGGAAGACCCCCATCAGCTGGTGGTTGTCAAATTGCATTCCCGTAATCTGCCTGCCGCTAGGCGCCGCAAAACGGCGCCGCGTGCGCGCCTCGGAGCCCGAGATGGCCAGGATGCCTGGGCGTTGATGGGAGGTTTGGCAGTGGAGGGGGAAAAATGGGAAAACCATCTTCAAAAATCGGAGAATTCCATAGATTAGCATCATTTCCTATATAGGCTATTTTCAGGGATCCAACATGTTCAAACACACCCAAGTGAGTTTTAGATGGTTTTATTGCAGGTGAGTTGTAAGTTGGCAAGTTCAAATCAATGAAGGTATGAAGATTACGGTATAGATGCTGGGAATGAAGATACTATCGATATGATTAACTTTGATTAACTATAGAGGTTGAATGAGGTTGAGGTGAAAGAGGAAGTTCAAAAATCCAAGATGCGAGCTTTGCTTGTGTAGAAGACCAGGGAACTTCCAAGCACTTTGTCAAGATTGAAGTCCTGGATCCAGCTGGGGCCATTTTTCAAGGTGTGCACAGAGCCTGTTTTTAGTTTATTTTGGCTGTCATAACAAAGGCTCATGCAATATGGACTTCTTAAACATCATATCCTGAAATCATCAGAAGTCACCATTTCTGAAGCTCCTTTGCTACTCTTCTCCCTGCTGGTCCTGCATCACAGCCACCAGCAGTTCATCAGGCTCCACCTGAAAAATGGTTTGAATGGCTCCTCCATCACCTTGGACAGGGGCCACTGTGCTTTTAAGTCGTCCAAAGGACGGAGGAAAAGATGAAACATCATGAAACTCATCATGAAACTCATCATGAAACTAATGTGTTCAAAGCTCTTTTTCCTCTCAGATGAGTTATTGTGTATTTATATCAACGATATCAAGTGGGTTTCAAGTTTCAACCATTCAAGCGATGAAATCATTGCCAAATCACTGCCATGACGATGTACTTTCCCATCACGCTGCCACAGTTCCAGGCTATGCACACCTGCCCCTGTGCGACCGACGATGCTATCCACCACTCCTCCCAGTGGGTGCCGGGTTTGGGAAGACTGGGAAGTTGGCCAGAGGTTTGCTGTGGGTCAAAGGTCCACTCTGCTTGTCACTGCTTCTTGTCTTCAAAATCGTGTCACGCATTGTTACCCTAGTTGGTCCATGTTGATCCCAGATTTTAGGGTTGTAATGTGCACGCACCAAAAAAAAACACACGCCGCAGCTATGAATGGTTTTTTAAGTCCTCCAACAGAGTCAACTCTCGCAGTTTTTGTGGGCGATTCGGGCGGCAGAAACACGCAGGTGGAGGAAACTGCCCCCATGAGCCAGGGATGTTCGCTGCACTGCAGCAACCCGAGCCTCACCACAAGGGGTCAAGGATGGTCAAAGGGATCATGGGCTCAGGTGATGGGCAACGAATCCGCAACATGCCGCAACACTGTTCAACGTGTTCAACCTTGGATGGCCGACAGCAGGACTTAAATGACGTTCATCTCACTCCAGTTTCATCTCCCAAAGCTTTCACAATAAGATCAACCCATCATCAATCCACCACAGGGTCCACAACAGCCCAGGCCTCTGCTCCGCATCCACCGTCAAGAGCCCCTGCACCAACTGGCGTCCCTCCCGACTGATCAAGCGCCAAGAGGGGCAGTCGCTGACCTGTGAGACCTGTTCCTTGTGCTCCTCTGGGCTCAAGCAGCGCACTACAAAGGGCATCCGACCACACCTGGAACGCGTTGGGCAGCGTGAGGTGCTGATGAGTTTTGATCAAGATTCAAAACTACTGCTGGAAATTTATCAGTTGCTGTATTTCCAGATTATCAGTGGCTGTATTTCCAGAAAATATCAGATACGTAGCCAGAAAATCAATGGCAATGGTGGCACTGGTTGGCAATCTGCAAGAAGAGCCAACACTTCAGCAACTGTCACAATATCCTGACTGGGACTCTGGCAGCATCGCGTAAAGAATCACGCCAAAACTCCAATAGTCCACCCGCTCGTCGTATTTACCCTTTAAGACCTGCACTGCTTCGACATGCTTTGACTGTTGGAGATGCCAAAAAGATCTGAAATACAGAAAGGTGGAAAACTGGCCTCTGGTGCAACATAGTCAGGGGTACCAACCTGAGGCAAGAACTTGGCATTTCCAGGTGAACGTCTGCTTAGCTTTGTCTGACTATGGTACCTCAAATTTGCCCCCGAAACCCATGAACATGTCATGAATATCCCATTAATACCCCAATAGTATCTATGTTTTCTCCATGACTTTCATAGTCTCCTGGATTTGAGGTTTCTCTAGATGCTTCCAAGGGACTGCCGTCATTGTTCGCTTCAAGGTGGCTTTGGACGTTGCCTGGCGGCAAAGTTTCGGAACCCACGGAACCCACCTCCTGGTTCTTTTGAAGACGATTTTTAGATTTCAAACATGCTCAAACCAACTTCGGCTATCCTCAAATTCTCAAATCATCTCAAATCCTGATCTTTGTGCAAACTACATTTCTTCCGCTGTTGCTGGTTACCTTATTCTCAGCTACCAGCGCCTTCCGCTCCTTTGAAGTTGACAGGCCAAAATCCTCGGTGCATGGCTGAGCATATGGCACCATGATGGCGCCACAAAAACACCCGTGGGGCGCAAGAGTTGTCCGGCTGAGGCGCTGCAATCTTGATGTGATGCAAAGGGCAATCCTCTTCAGCAGAGAAGCCTGAGGAAATTTTGGACTTGGAGACTGAGAGACTGATATTAATGGATATCAATTTGATATCAATGGTGAAGAGGAACACCTTCAAGAAGTCGCGATGAAGATCATCTCAATGACGATGAGCTGGGAGACCAACAATAAGAGACCAAGATATATATATATAGTAATAAAATATTATATCTATATATATATATGGTCTCGTGTTCCGTGTTCCTACCCCCCCATGGTATGGGTCCCCAGGTAGCACCCCCTTCCCTTCTATTTGCAAGCTATTGGCAGCATTTCTGAGGTCCAGCCTCGTATTTGCTGGGTCTTTGCAGCATTTCTGACCATCATAGTAACCATACAGACCATACATACTGTCATATCAAACATACCATACCCAACGGACTTACATACCATACCTACCATCCATACAATACCAACCATTCAGGCCATACATACCATACCTCCCATACATACCAAACACACCATACATTCCAAACATGCCATACCAGACCGACCATACACACCATACATACCGTCATATCAAACATACCATACCCAACATACTTACATACCACACCTACCATCCACACAATACCAACCATACATGCCATACATACCAAACATACCATACATTCCAAACATACCATACATACCATACCAACCATACACGCCAAACATGCACCATGCCATATATATATTGTCATACATACACTACACCCCCCCCGCACCACACACACCCAGCACACCACAGGGGGGGAGGGGGACAGTACTATGGCTGACCCATGACCATGGCCCGGGGGGGGTGGAACGCTGGACCATATATATATATATATTATATTATATATATATATATATTATACATATACATATAATTATACGTATATATCAATCATATATTGGCCTTGCAACTTCTTCCTTCTTCTAATTTGCCAAGCAGCTGCTGTGAGTAATCAGGATGTTCTCAAGTTTGAGATCCCGATGGAGCACGTGATGCCTGGACACAAGGAGAGCCATGGGCCACTAGGTCTCGGATGGTCTCGGTCAAGTCATTGGGGTCTCAATGGGTCGACATTTTGGACATGTTTAAATATCTTTGTCGGTGTAAAGTATCAAACCATCCATTTTTGGATATGTTTGGTGGTTCATATGTAATTTTGACCTGGGATCCCCCGGTCACAGCTACTTCTTATCTACCGAGCCACGCATGCATGTAGCCGATGCCCTCTAGCCTCGCTGGCACATGACGCAGCTAGTTTAGCAGTACCCAGTAATGCAAAGCTTGCGTCATGGACTCGCAGAGCTAGTCCACGAAGTGATGAAAAAGAATCAGGAGCAATAACAGCAAATAAAATCAAATAAATTAGGAGCTTGCCAGCATCTCTCATCATAGCTCGGAAATCCTGGTTCTATCACCAAGCAACAGTTGTGCAGCAACATGTTTTGAGGAAAACTCTTTGCCACCAAGTCCAGGGAATGGGTCACGTTGGCAGTCCATGATATCCTTGTGCAACTTGTCAAAGAGATTCCCGCCGTGTGCCAAATCCATGACAATGAGGCACTGGTCATCAGTCCAGAAAGCCTCATGTAAGTTCACCTCAGCAAGAGAAATGGACCATTTTACACCAGGTCTGATTGTTGAACATTTAGGTCTGAAACTAAGGTACCCCCATCTTCATCCACTGGTTCAATGGCCTGGGGGCATACCGCTATATTCCACCCCATCTTCATTCACAGACCCATAGTCCATATTTCCACTGGCCAACTCATGGGCGCTTCTGCAGAGTTGCAATGTGTGGATGATGCAGTTCCCGCATGATGCGGATTTCTGATCGCAAGGATGCCAGCTGTCGCTCTGACTTTTCGATCAAGGTGGTATTGATCACCTGCCGGGCAGGGGCTCGGCAGGAAGAGTAAGCCAGATTTTTGCGACGGTCCAAGCACTCAAAGCCAAAAAGATACTATATAGTGGGGATCAACCATGACGACCGGTCTCAGATCAAGTTTTCTATATCTTTCTATGGTAAGACACATTGAAGTTTGCTTTCACTTCCATGATATTTCTTAGCTAATGCCATCATCATGGCGGAATTCACAGCCCTTCCATGAGCTGCAGCTGCTGCGCCTTCACTGCATATTCATGTTGGGTATTCAGTCGTATGCACCTCAGCCCGACGACCAACTGAGTTATCACATCACTTCGCTGGAAGAATCAGCAGCCTCTACAACCCAGCGCTATGCATGCATGCATGTATGGATGAATGAATGAACGAACGACCTGTATGAACTGTATGAACTGTATGAACTGTATGAACTGTATTTATGGATGTATGTGTGTATGTGTGTATGTGTGTATGTGTGTGTCTGTATATATGTGTGTCTGTCTGTATCTGTGTCTGTATGTATGTGTGTCTGTATGTATGTGTCTCTCGATGCATGCATGCGTGCGTGCGTGCGTGCATGGATGGATGGATGGACGGACGGAGGGATGGCTGGATGTATGTATATGGATTATGGATTATGAATTATTGTCCACTTGCATCCTCATCCCTAATCAGCCTCAGCTTCGGACCGAAAGACTGTGCCCTGGCCACCAGCATCCAGCTTGGTACTCAGCTCAAATTGGTCATCCGGCAAACCAAATTGGGTGATGTCGGCGGGCTCCGGCTTCTCCTTGGACCCCGTGGACCCCTTGGACCCCTTGGGCCCCTTGGGCTCTGGGGACGCTGGCTTCGGCTCCTCCCAGTCCTGGCGCTTGACATGGTCAATATCAAAATGGAAGGTATGGAGATGAAGATGTTCACAATTCTTCACACGCTTCAGTTCAACTGCTCTTTGAAAGCACCTTTTCCAAATGACATCTGGTATAGAGAACAGTATTCCCCAAATTTTCACATCACAAATGTGTCCTTCCGGAGGTAGGAGTGCTCCACAACCAGCTCATGACTGTCATCTTCAATCCTCTTCCGATATTCCGCCCATTTCTGCAGCGCTTTGTACAGCAAGCCACCGCAGAGCGCAGCAATGGTCCAGCTGAACAGCCGTCTCACCAGCCGCCCGACGCCGGAACTGGGCGAAGCGGTCATTATGGTCATTGCTCGCAGCCATCGACGGGCCGCTGCTCATGGAAGCCTGAGTTTATTGTGATCTAAGTATATCAAAGTTCTGTTTGAATGCCAAACCAGAAAATGCATGAAAATGCGGCTAAGGAACCATTTCGTTTCAAAGTTCATTCAGTACAGGGTTTTTTTAAAAAAGAAAACAACAAAAAACAAATGAAGGGAACATCTTGATGGTGCAAATAAATTTGAAAGAAGGCTTATAGCAAGCAAGGCCTAATGTGCCAGCCAGCAATCATCGTCCAGTGGAAATCTTTCCGAGCATTCCGCCGTAAGGATCAATGTGGGACAGGCCATTCAATGGGCACCAATCAAAGTCGTTCCACGATGAAACTTCTGAATCATCTATTATGAGGCTTCAGAAGGCTCAGAAGCCAAGTCAGCTGCGAAGGTTCAGGATCCAGTGCGCATGGAAATTTCAGCATGAGCATGATCATTTTGCGGCACATGATTTGGTGGCTTGTTAGCTTTCCAAAGGCAAACCACAGGAGGCAGTGTCACAACCCTGTGTGATCTGCTACAAAAGTCCTGAAGATTGCCGGAAAACGACATATCCAGCTGGCTCATATTTGTATGCATACATACATATTACATATATGAATTAATTATATATTATATATCATATATTAAGTATTATATATTATGTATTATATATTATATATTATATATTATATAGGGAGGGGACTGTTGTGGCCGCCTCTTTTTTAACTATTGTTGTCAAGTTTTTAATTAACCATGAACTATTTCACTGGGAAACCTACACAAAAAAGTCATGAATAACTCTTGAACCATTGT
>Ga0126342_10013209_pt1 | contig 14662 bp, 18 predicted proteins | sample Cyp1metagenome_FD_92528 | JGI IMG/M metagenome (GOLD analysis project Ga0126342, IMG submission 92528) | Coral microbial communities from Lord Howe Island, Old Settlement Bay, Australia - Cyphastrea 1 metagenome | ecosystem: Host-associated > Invertebrates > Cnidaria > Coral ... | reverse complement strand
TGACAAATCCAGCTGCAAAAGCTAGCGGCAGCAGCTGTTTCCGGTGCAGGCGTAGCAGCATATGGCTTTAGGCCTACGTCAGATACATTGAAAGTAAATGGCAGCGGCAACATGGAGTCAGGTGTATTGGCAAGTGGTTCATGCCAGTCGTTCCAAGCTAAGTGCATGATTCTTCAATCTTAGACACGCATGATATGTATGCAGGAATGTTTTTGAACAATGTTCGGCAGGCATCAGTTCTGAAATCTGCTGAGTCGACACAGCGACTGACACGTCACAAGCAGCTCAGGGATGTATAACAACGTGGACTCAATTAAGGACTTATAACTTATAAATGAATTTGAAGTTTGCAAAGCATGGTCAAAAAGGAGTGCTCCCAAACTCTTTAAGCAGCTTTAGCATACGGCGTCCGAGTTTGTGCCCCGGTAAACCATGACCGGTAATTGTGCCAAGTTAGTTCATGCCTACGTATAGTTTTGCTTGTATACGTTGTGCGCGTGTGCCTTCCAGAGTGGTGACATTTGGATTGGCATTTTACCTCAACTACCTGGAATTTGCCTCAGTCAGTCTAGTTCTATTCCATATTGCTTGCCTGAAGCGGAGGCGCTGTCAGCTAGGGAAAGAACACATTGATCTCTGGCATAGTAGATGGACACTGGCATCAGTGTTGGCGTACTGCCATTGCTTCTCATTTAATGCGTGTTTTCTATGTGTTTTTCTTTCACCTGCCCCATGGCTGCCAGATTTGGCACTGTAAACCCATGTAAACCCGATCCCCATCCCGGCTTCCCCCCAACCCAGAAGTCTTGTCAATTTGCGCAAATTAATCCGAAAATGTGTTTATCCATGTTTATCCCACCCACCTCCATGGGCTAACCCTGGACCCTTGGGCAATTATGCTGTCTGTAAAATCATCTCGGAATGCCGCACACTTGCGGCCTGACCTGGGCTTCCAACTGGTCTTGGAATTGTGGGGATTGGAGCCAGCTGTTATCGTCCGCGGTCACAGAATCTGCAATGCCATACCTGGACTTCGCATCTCTGAAGCATGCGTGAACCAAAGCCGAAGTAGAGCTATTGGCTATTAGTAGTGATTCTCTTCACACCTAAGCAACATTAAGCAACATTACGTGAATAAGTGAAAAACGATGAATAACGGACAAATGAAGCAAACCAGGGAGAGGAAGGACTGATGTAATCAGCCAGGGTGGCCAGCAGCATGCCAACACCTTGAACAATGGCACTTGCGCAGGGAATTGAAACGCATGCGTAACAAAAATGTGTTCAAGGGACCCGACGTGGTTGATCCAAACCAGGAATAACAGGATCTTGCAAATGTCCAAAACGATCCGACTCACCTGTTCAATTACACGAGCTTGCTGGACTTTCAGAAGCATTCAAAAGCATTCCACAAAAGATGTGCTGCATGCTGCCTCTGACTGGAAGTAGTGATGAATCAGCACTCTCACGCTATCTGGCAGGCGGTTGACGTTCAACAAACGCCTCAGAGCCAGATTCAGAGTTGGCACATGTTGGCACGTGCATTGGATGACTGATGACCGCGAGCGTGACACAAGCTGCTGGACATTGCTGGACTAGGTCTGGCGGCCAAAGCCGCATCATTCGGATCATTCGCAGGCTCTTGACCTGGCACGGCAGTGCACGGCAGTCTTGGAGGATTGCCAGACGGTCTGATACGCGTTGAATCTCGGATTGGCTTGGCAGTACTTGGCAGTGGCACACATGTCCTCTTTCCGAGCCGTTTGCCCTTATCATTCTAGGATATAAGAGTATGGTGATACACCTATATCAATATCATGTTGAATCATAATCATAAACAACGATACTGCATGTAACTTGATAGTACTACGTATAGTATCTAACTGACTGCCCAGCTATGTCTGACAGGAATCAGTTTGGCTTCAGGAATCAGTTTGGCTTCACAGCTGGGACGCCCCGACTGTCTTGCCCATGCGTGCTGCATTCAAACTGCCCACTCCACCAATGGCAACCTGAATGCAAGCTCGAGCAAACAAAGCCTGATGTACCTCCAAAGGGTCAATCCTGGCGTCAACTTCATCTGAACTCAGACAATCTGAGCTATCTGCTTCAGCCCAATCAACGCAAAGCATTGAGACGTCCTAGGAGTTTTTCTCTGGAACGAATTGCGTGGAACTCGAAACTTACAAACACAATCAAACACATGTGTAGACTCTGATGAGATGCTGTTGGACATGAAAAACGTTGGAGGCTAAAACCAATAAGGAACTGGAGCTTATGACCATGACAAGCAAATGCTTCAGAACAGGTGGATCCGTCATGTCTTCTAATGGAAGCCGGCCAAAGAGCAAAGAACACTTGGACTCCAATTGGGGAGGGAGTGCTATCAGCGCCTGAGCCTTGTCATTCTCGTTTGACATGCTAACAGGATCTTGGTTGTTTCGATCAGGTTCAAAAGGTTGGTAGGTCTGAGCACCACACAAGTGACATCCAAGTTTTCGCATAGTGAGGCAGGACCTCCAGCTGCATTGGGACATAAAGCGTGTTAGACCAGTTCAGACTACAGTGTCTCCATGTGCCGTCGATGCAATCGATGCCATGCCAGCCATGGCGATGCAGGCCTTCATAGGCCTCATCTCGATCCTCTCCCCAGGGAGATTGTAACCAGTGAAGCACGAGAGGGGAAAGTCGATGGACCAAAAGAGTCGTACCTTGGTGTCTCATGGGACTCTGCATCCACTGGGCATCTCCCACTCTTGATACTCTTTTGAAAGATATGAAAGTCGAGGAACGATCCAGCCAATGACATCCAGAAACGTGGACTCACCAAAGTCAAAGAAGGCCAAGGGAATCATCTCAGCAGGTGCGGCGGGTGAAGCTGGCGACACTGCCGCTGACAAGCGTTCAAACAACCTCCCAGCTGAACAAGGCCAATGCAATACATTCGTAGATCACAAAGAAGCAAGCCAAAGAGTCCCAACCTTGACAGCAGCAAGGCGAGTGGCTTGAAACGGTCGGTGTGCTATGGCAGTGAAGTATCGCAAACATTCGCAAACTGCTGCGCCCGGCAGGAACGAACCACCGAGTTCGGAGAGAGCATCCAAGGTGTCATGCACGTGTTCACACGCTTCACACACCTGTGCGGGACAAAAAGATGCAAAACAAACTCCCTGAGACAGAGACATCTCCAGCTGTTCCAGCTTCAAAATCAAAGAAAAACATGTAATTGAATAAATTTGATAGATCCAGAACTTTGCGGAACTCGACTGATCTGGTACCTCCTGGCTGGTCCAGGTGGTCCACCACAATCACCTTAGGCTAAAGACTTAAATGATCAAAAATGATCTTAAATGTATACCGTACTACCAGTACTACCAGAGCAAACATATGCAAACAACATGGTGACATATGGTGACATAATATGGTGACATATGGTGACAACACGTGGCCATGGTGAAACAACGGGTCAAATCCTTGGACCAATGTGGAATCGCCCGAGTAGGGACATATCGCCAGGTTGCTGCTGGTGTCTTCAGCATCAGAGCCTGCAGGACTTGCTGTGGTTTTTTAGATGTCTGAACCGACATGGGATTTCTCCCACAGTAGTCCTCTTCTTTCTTGGTAGACTTGAAATATACGATTTGCAATCAGTCTGAAGTGGAAAAAATACAGGTTGTCAAGCCAATCAGAGCAGATTAGTACAGTGAACAGTGAACAGCTGCATTTTGCAAATCAAGCATATGTGGAACATTGGGGACCTCTGCGCCTGCAATTTGTACGGGAAAATAGCCACTATTCGGATCTATTCGGTCACGCATGAAGTGTTCGATAGTGTTCGATAGTGTTCGATAGTGTTCGATAGTGTTCGATATGTGTCGTTTGCCTTCGATTGACTCGTCAGTCTCATCCTGCTGGTACAGCGCAGTTGCAACAACAGCGCTCGGATCCTGCTCAGAAAACGAAGGAGTTCGAAAGAAAATGGAAAGAAAATGACTAGACAGCTTGATCTATTTTGACGAAAATGTGGCGCATGCACCACATATCACCACATTGCACTACCATTGGCCCGGCTCTGTGAGGTGATGAAAAAGCTGACCCAATCAGCTGCGCACCTGAGATTTGAGCCCTTCCATGGTCCTTGCAGAGGAGAAGATATGTCAAGAATTGTCAAGACATGTGGCTCAAACAAGTGATTTAAACCATATTTCATGATATTTCAAACATTTTAATGAACGCCCTATAAACAAGATGTAACAAAATGAGTGAAAACAAGCAGTGAAAGAAACCTGGATCCTTTCCTGTCATGTTTGTTTCGTCTTGTTTCCATGCAAACAAGGAACACCACCGGCGTCTCAAATCAAGCAGAATTGAGGTCAGAAGCCATCATTTTTTTCAACCGTTTCTAAGGTCAGAACTTCCAACGCTTGAGAAGATCGTACTTTCGGTCGGTAGTGCCAGCCTGAAAGCCGCGATTCATGACCGTCAATTCAACATGCGCAAGCACTGGAACACGGCCACAGATACTATTGCGGCAATTATTGCGGCCACAAATACTATTGAAATGATTGAAAAGTATTGGCTCTGTACCCCGGATCATGATCAACCATCATCCCAACATCATCCAACCACATTCTTGGATCAGGTTGCATGTCTTTCCGCCTCATCGGCTTTGACCGTAGCTGGTTCCGTCATGACACGCCTTGCAGCCGAACCTGCTAACGCTGGCACATTCTCCAGAGTGCAATTTCTACCTCTGATGGCTTAACAATGGAATGAACAATGGATTGGCAACCATCCAACGACAATCAACAATAATTATCCACATCCACAGCTAACAATCCAACAATCCACAGCTAAGCTGGCTTTATCATGCTTTATCCAGATCTTTTCTCCTTGCCCCAACTGGGCACAGGTGAAGATGTCCTCCCCGACGTTGAGACCAAAGTGTCAAGTCAGGGACCAGGGGATGCGCCAGTCTAGCTGCAAATCACACGCACTCACGCTGAACTAGAAGGTTCCTCTGAATGGGAGTCACATTCAGATCGTTCATCTGGAAGAGTGAACGCTTCTTTCTTGGGATTAAAAAGACACACTGCAAGAAGAGCCACGACAAAGAGGCCACCTGATAGCATCCAAGCGGTTGTTGCTCTGTTCCTTTGCAAAAGCTCTCCAATCAGAAGAGTTTGAGTAATACCAAGCACCTGTCCTCCAGACATACACAAACCAGCCAGCGTTCCCTCACCAGTTGGATGACCAACCACCACAGCTGCTTCAAATGAGATGGGCATCAAAGGGGTGGCTGAGAATCCCAGACCTGCAAATGCCACCAGCAGGAGAGTGAATCCTCTGGAGCTATTGCCCAGGTACACCACTGTCAGTGTTGCGAGAGCTGAGAAAATCACGCAGTTGACGCAGCATGTTGCCAGCACGGGCTTATGCTTCCCTGTCAATCCGACGATGACAGACATCACAGCGGCGCCAACGACGCCTCCGACTGTGCAGGCCACACCAAAGGCCGAAGCGGCATCTGAGTTGAAACCGAAGGGCCCGACCAGCTGGGCAGCTAATGTGCTCAGGGTGTTGAAAGAACCCAAGCCACAAGCGAAGGAACAAATCAAACACCAAAGCCTCCCATTGCACAATGCAGCTTGCAGCTCCTTTCCAAAAGACTTCCCTGCATGCTGGTGAGATGACTCTGGGCTTGGCGGTCTACTTGGAGAAGAATTGAAACAGAACAGGATAAGCAAGAGTGCTGCAGAGGTCCAAATCAAATGCACGTAAAGCATGTTCTGCAGGCCAAAAGCACTAGGTAACACAAATCCAAGCGCTGCTGCAATGGGCATTGACAATGAGGCTATGGTGTCAGCCATCACTCGCTGGTATGGCGGAAACCAGTCAACTGCGATTTTCGGAGGCATGTCGGTGAAGAAAGGCTGACCAAGTGCAGCAAGCGTCTGGCCGGCCATGACCTCCCAAAGCTGGACACAGAAAGTCTTGGACGAACCCATCGACAACGAGACCCTGTTGTAAACATGAACTAACTGACCACTCATGACTCTCAAGACGCAGTACTATTATCAACATATTCAACATTCTTGTTTCAAAACCAAGGGCTGTTTGGTGAAATGTTCTGCCGGGATGCCAGGTAAGCACTTCCCGGAGCAGCTGGTTTCACACATCGAATGAGCGCACCCACGGTCTGGAGCGTAGCGCCGATGATGAGAGCATGGCCTGGGTCGCTGGGTCGCTGGGCCATCACTGAGCTCTTCTTTCTGGGAACAACTGACGATAGAATACTGTACATTTATCATCAGGGTTACAGTAATACATAAAAATCGTACAATACATTGTGTGTAATTGATATCGCAATCGTCATCACAATCCCATGAAATTACGATTCAGTGATTGATATCCATCCCCTGAGCCCATCATCCCCTATATTCCCCTATTGAGTTTTGCCAATTCAATGTTTTTTACCACCCAATCAGGGATGAATGATCCCAGACTTGGACCATCTTGGAGCCCCTGCGGCAACCAAGCACATCCATCGCGTACGAAGCTGGAAAATTTGCTGGCAAGTAAACCTCAAATCCAGTGCTCCATGCAAAAAACACCTGGTCCTGGTGTTCCTAACTTGGAAGCGCAGAACCCGGGTCTGTCTACGACATCCCTCAACATCTCCAAACTTCCAAAAATTGCAACGGCCTTTGGGCCATTGGGGCCTTCATGGAAAGAAACAATCATAAACACCAGGGACAACAGGTTCACCCACGTGGAAGACGCTCCAAATGTGTCCATCACCTCCGCTTCAATGGGGGCAAATCCAATCCACATCGCCTGATTGGCCATGCATCCCAAAGCATAGAGGGCCAGCATCCGCCATCGTTTCCTGTCAGCACCCCATGGTGCTGTGTGTCTGGCATCTTCTGCTGGTGCAGCACTTTCAGCCTCTTCCTTGCCAACCTTAGGTGAAAAATAATTCTACTACCCAGCAAAATAATGCAAAATATGCACGCTTAAATATGTGTGTTGTTTTATTATAATCATGCATATATTATTAGTGCGTGTATATATACACGTATATGTATGATTGTACATTATGTAATGCGTATATAATAATGCGTATATTACATATATAAATATAGCATATTATAGCATATTATAGCATCATGTATCTACGTGAACCTACTGTTAATGCAAGTTCTTTGCTCAATGACCTTTCTCCAACAATGCTAAGCATGCTAAGCCAAGTCAAGCATAGCTCTGGGGTTCGAACTAACATCTCCATCATTCCGGGCAAAACTCGCAAACGCAGCAGGCCGTCATGTTCCAGGACTTCGCCATCAACATTGAAAAGCCCGGGCCGCTCAAAGCGCAGTTCCACCGCAGTCACTTGCTTGGATTCCCAGATCGCCTGGGGTCTGTGGATTCACAATGATTCACAAGCTGAACCGATTCATCAAGATCAGGTTAGGTTGCTAATGATTGTGTAAGTGTGGAACATCATATAGATCTTCCTAGCTTGAGACTTTATATGTTCTTTATATAGTATACACTTGCAACTACTGCATGACACTTCTTATTAAATGTATTAACCGCAGCATACAGCAAACTGACCTGCAAATCACTTAGATCCTTGAATCCTTAGGTCTTGAAGTTTGAAATATGAAGATCATGAAGATGTGTTGAATCACAGTCTCCTGATCCTCCGTGTGGGCCCCGCGCGCCAACTTCAGAAAGCCGGCCATGAGCTGATCCACGCTGGCATCCGATGAGATGCTGGAGAATTCCACCAGGCCATCATCCAGTTGCGCCTGCCCCGGCTCCAAAGTTCTACTTTGGACTGCCAAAGAATTGCTGTAAAACATTGTAAAACTGGCTGGGGATTTTTTGATGTCTTAAACACCTCCAGTGTTTAACTGGATTCGGATTTAACTGCTCGGAAGAGGTTGCGAAAGATTGTGCGGAAAGCAATGTTCCAATGGATTTGTTTGCATGTACCAATATAATCCAAGATGTACCACCATTCAAAAGTGTCGACAGTCTACATGTTTTCTTCTCAGCTTGCTTTCAAGGGTAGAAGCAGCAGAAGCATGTAAAAGCATTTAAAAACCACATAATTCCTTGTACAACTATAAAGAATCTGAAGAGCAATTATATAATTAGTAGAATAGAGTTCATACTGATTCATACTATTTCATACTTGCCTGTGGAACGGCTCTGAGCTTGTCATCAAAATGCTGGCATAAGCCAACACTTGCTCCGATGCAGGACAGATTGCAGGCATGTGACGTGCCATCCGCAAAGGTGAGTTTACATTCCAGCGGATGCGCTTGCTTGCGCAAAATCATCCAGACGGAAGTGAGATCAAAACGGGCCGGCCCCATCCAACGGAGCGGCTCTGCCACCAGGTCAAGTTCTGCCAGCAGCCCCACGTAGACCTGCATCACGGCCACCAAGCGCTTATTCATCACCTCAACTTCCAGAAGATCAACTGAAGCAAGGCGGCCACCTGCGATTCGCTCCAATGACCATTCCAACACCGAGTCGAGTTCAGACCACACTGACACCTCTTCACCTCGTCTCTGCATGTTTTGCCGAAGTGTCGCGGATAATCCATTTCCAGTGCCCAGTGGGATAAGACTCACTGCGACACGTTGACCATCTTTTCGTGCAAGGATCCCATTCACCAGCTCGTGAAATGTACCATCTCCTCCCAAAGTTACAGCTGCCTGATAGCTTCGAAGGTCCGAGGTCATCCCGATCTCACGGGCATGTCCTACTCGCTCAGTGGCTACAACATCACAGTCGATTCCACGTTTCCGCAAACCAGGCAATACAACCCCATTCAAGATGAGTTCAGCTTGTCGCTTTCCTGCATTTGGATTGTATATCAGCAGCGCTCGCTGGACTGAAATTGTTTTCTGAGAGTTCTTGCACAGGGGAGGGACTAGTGGCGCTGGTTCCGGCAGGTTGAACATGCCCTCGCAGCAAGTGTGTCGCAAGCTGCAGCAACAAAATGCCAAGGCAACAACCAATAGTGCCACACCGAGAATGGAAGCAAGTTCTCGCCAAATCAGCTGTCCAAAGTCACCACTTGCACTCAGGAGAAGCACAGGCAAAACAACCTGAGACCGTCTGAGACCACTAAGCAACGACTTGCTTCGAGTTTCTGGTTCCAAGTGTGAACAAACACGAACGCTGTCGAACTCTTTGCATGATGCAGCTAAGTCACTCCCAATATACAACAGCTGCAGCATCTGGAGATCAGCTCACACGACCTGTCGCAACATCCAGGGACTCCCAGTCTCTCGCGGGTCTCATCCTCGACGTTGGCAACCTAACTGCACTGGCTAGAAGAATTTGTCAAATGAAGCATGGTCCTAGGATGTCCTAGGTGCCAAACCGCTGGCACGGGCTTGTGTAAACTGTTGCGTTTGGCACACATCCTTTTTACCCAAGAAACATCTAAGGAGATCTCTGAAATGTCGGTGCCCCACCATTGCTTGACACCAGCAAGCTCCACGTGACCAGTGGCTGCCCCAGCAAGAAGTGCCATGGGTGCTGAGCGGCTTGCCAGCAAAGAATAGCTGTTGGACATACACTACGCAGTGGAGAAAGACCGTGCCAGATTTTTTACTGTAAAAGGATGCAAATAAAACATAATAAAACTACGGATGTAGGCAACTGCCATGGATTTCCCGTGTAGCTCCAGCCCTGAAAACCCATCTGCAGCAAAGGAAACCATTGTACGCTTCAAGCATACAAGTAGGGGTCCCGGCTACACAGTGCTTCAGCCGCCTTAGAGGCTGTCGACTTACATTCCATATGGGTCTCATTTAGATCTTCGACGAAACAGCTTGAGCAAAAAAAATATATGGCCAAACTCAAGCGAGTGCAAGTGGAAATGTGCTCATCACTTATTATACTTTGTCCATCAATGATATTCCGGAAAGCAAAAACTGTCAGCCATGACCTTGGAAGGCAAAACTTCCTCAGTTTCGAAGGCGCCAAGAACTGACAAAGAAATTGTTTGCAATAAAGTCAAACAGTCAAACCTTGCTTCATAGTATCGGCCAAGTCACCACTAGAGCTCAGCGGGGCAGCGGGGTTGGCCTTCAGCTGCTAGTGCTTCGCAAATGGGGCGAACGCCCACTTCCCTCAACTCCGTCTCTGATTTGTCAGTCTTTTCTTGTGCATCCACGCCTCCACCTCCTCGTCTAAGACAGGAAGCCTGCTCATGCTCCCTCTTTCCGGCCTCATGTCTTCTGTTTATATAAGAAAAAAAGCTGCAGCACCTAGTGGGTCAGCAGTCTGTTGAAATATGTTGAAATTAAAACCTCTTCATATCTTGAGGTCTGGAATGGTCTGGAATACTCAGCTGCCCAACTCTCGCGAGGGCAGAACCTGCGGATCACCTGGTTTCGCCAAATGGCACACTTCACATCCTCATGACACTCGACTCACCTGTACTTTTTAGAAACGGTGATTTTTTTGGTAGAGCCAAGTTGAACTGGACACAGCCTCTGAAAATAGAACTATGCAGACATATACATCTTCAAAGGGCCTGAAGGAGCTGGTTGATTTTCCTCAGTTACAGAATCAGCTGCAGGACCGATGGCCTCTCATGGTTCTCATGCATGCCCTTGTGATCCCACATTCCCATATGGCTCGAAACGCTGGCGCCAAGACTGTGTGGTGAGGGATGTGGTCAGTTCAATACCCAAAAACGGGATGTTCCAACTAAACGGCAACAAGAAATACAGCGTCAAACAACGTCAAGATACTGCATATAATCGGTACATGTCAGAAAAAATGATACAATATGAGATAATAGAAGCCGCCTCTAACAAGGATAGCAGCTCAAAAGACGAAATCACTGCGCCTATGTGGTCCACTGTATTTCTGGACAGCGCACTAAGGGCGAAACATCATCAGGTCCTCCAACAGTGTCGATGACCAAGCAAATGTGATCAGGAATCACCAGTCGGCGCTGGGGTTTCTAATGCTGGTATATGTTGGTCATTATATGATGTATCATTAATGATCATTAATGTATTCTATCAAAATCAAATTCTAGCAAACTCTTTCCCGGAACAAGCCTCTTCCAGGCTTTGCGCTGCGTGCCTGTCCATCTCTGACAATGCCAATGCTATCAGGGATTGCAGTCACAAAATCACAGCACATAACTTCATTAAAGAGGCTGAAAGTATCTCAAAGTGAAGTGTCCAAGAATGTCTAAGACTGTCCAAGACATCAAGGATCCTCACAGGTTGCATCTGGATTTTGCCTTCAGATATTCGTGATGTTCCTGTACCTTTTTCGCCAAGGCTTCGAAGCCCTGACGAATGCCCGCTGGCACCGTTGAGGTCTGCTTTGAATGTTGACCATGTTGACCATTGAAGATATTGAAGCCATGATTATCCTTAAGAAGTTCCCTGCGCAAATTTTGAACATCTGAGTTTCGGAATATTTCGGAATGCTGAACCAAGGATCCTGGATCAACAAATGGTAGAGTCTGTCTCATGCTGAAGCACGTGTGAATTCATGGTGGCAAATTTCCTCAACAAGAATCTCTGGAATGTCGGGTGCTGTGCCTCCCAAAGGATGGCATCAAAGTCGGTCGATTCGGTGGATTTATTTCCTGAGGAGATCGAATCTTGGAGCAGAAATGGTCGCTGCCAGGCACAGCCCGCAATGTCAGAGCTACAGCTGTTGCTGCATTCTACGTTGGAAGCATGTTGGAAGCAACTGAGCCAACGTCCAAATGATTTTTCTCCTAAATGCAGTTGTGCTGACTGAAATATCAGTCTTAGTGATGCTGAATGCATTGCTTTGAGAGAAAAATGCATGCCCTTTCCACACACGTCTCACGACAACAAAGCTGCCTGGTCTGGAGTTGTTCCTGAACAAATGAAAGCAGATGAACAAAAAAGACTGTTACCACAGCTGGTCAAGTCAACTTCAGCAACTCAAGCCATCTTGCTTGAGTTGGTTAGGTTTGATTGCGCCACCAGCAACAAGCATTCTATCTGGCGGACGGCAATTTCTAAGACTCGGGCTTTACTGACATCGCCTGTCAAACAAAAAAATAGCATAAGACCCTAAAAGTGCCTTCACGAAACTCCAAAGCCTCGTGCGTAGCAGCTAGCGCTCGCCGGATTGAAACACTCGGTTTTCTTTAACGGTTAAAACGATTCTGCAAAGCTGAGAGAACTTGGCGCTGAGCAGCATCTCAAAAGTGCCGCTGCCAAGCTATGAAGTTGCCCATGTTTTATTTTTGTCACTATGACTGTGATTTAGCCGGTCAAGACGGTCAAGAGCAATATTCCTACTGAAAACTTCCAGAGCCGAGAGTCCACAGGCAGTGAGCTATTAATTCGAAGAAAAAAGTTCTTGATGATACTCAAAGATTCACCAACACTCCGCTTACAACTCTGCAGATTTATGATGATTTATGCAAGTGCTTTGTTCCACACAGTTACTGATGACTTCTATGACTTCTATGACTTCTATGACTTCAAGCGAACTGGTCCAATTGTTGTCCCGCTGCTGTTTCATGCTGTTTCCTGATTTTGTCCTCTGCTGCGCCACTATGCGCCACTCCTTTCCTGCGCAGGACAAGTCTTGCCTGGCAGCACCACGAAACAAAGGAGAATGTCAGAATGTCGCAATGCCTGGCAATGCCCAGTGCCTTGGTTCAAGAGCTGTACCTGGCACTGCATGCTGAATCCCACAGATGTGAATCAGGCATGCCCAAACGAATGTTTTTTTTTGCAAAAGTCTTGCGAAGCAACAGCCAGACTTTCGCATAGGCTCACTGTTGCCCTCTCGCCGGTAGCCTTCACTCTCCTGCCTGAAAGCAACAATACTAAGGTTCTAGAGCATCCTTTCTATGAACGGCTGCACACTTTGGCAAAGCCGTGATTGATCCGAATTGCAAATTACTTCAGTTTACAGACTGATCGAGAAATCAAATTCAAAACCACCTTCTGCTGTCTCACTGATCTCGCTCGGTTCAGAAAGGCCGCACCAACCAATCTTGCAGCTTGCTTTGAATCCTTGACCTCCAAATCCAAAACAGGGCACAAAGGCGGATCTGGCGGGCACGGAGGTGACTGCGGAATCTGTGAAACATGTGAGACTGTTTGTCCTTCTAATTCCAGGCCATCTGGAGCAAGTGGCCCCTGGCACAGCAAGTCGTGTGTTGGCGCTGGACAAGGATTGTCTGGAGAATCAGCAGCTTCACCTTCATCCAAGTGGAGAAGTAGTCGAACCACTTCATGCAAGGCACAGATTCGCCAGTTACATCCTGACTTACCGCTGAAGTCAGAGAATGAATTCCAGAAGTTTCGCTTGACGTCAAAGCCAGCAGATTCAAAGTGCTGCCTGCAGTTCAAAAAATGTGCACACCATGGGGCGGCTGAGATATCTTTGCAATTTACCATGGTAGGCGGCGTTTTGGCATAGATGTAAAATGTGCAGGATTTGCAGTCTTTCAATCTGACCTGCTGCGCGGCTACCCAGAAAGTACAGCCCTCACAATCACGGAAGCACGCAGGCCCATCAAATGCAGTCAGGAGGATGAGGCAATCCTTGCATCCATCCACAAATGCTTGTCCAGGTGGATCGCAAATGTACACTTCGCAGGCGCACAGGTCTTCCAGATTTACCTGCTGCTGACCCAGTGACCCGGGCTTTCTCACAATAATCTCTGACCTGCGCTTGCTGATGAAGAATGGGTTCAGGTCACAATAGCCTTGCTTAAAACGAGGAAAGCTTAGGCCTTCATCTGGTGTGCTGTACAGCTTGAAAAATCGTTCCACTTCAGCCTGCCCGTAGCCCAAATACTGGCAGAGGTACATATCTAGTTGTTCTTCAAAGATCCTGGCTCCAATCTGCTGAAACACTTGGCGCATCTCCTTCTCAGGAGACTTCGTAGATGCTCTTGCAAGAGGAGACAGTCCCTGTATTCGAGCACATCTTCCTGGCTCATTGGAAGCCACGGAAGCCTCGACTGCCGAAACTACACGACGGTTGCCAAAGAGACTGGTGAAACACTCACATGGCAACGCCCAGGCAAAACATCGAGACATTGCGATGTGTTATGTTGCTGGATGCAGTATGATGCATGTAGTATGCTTAGGTGTTTAAGGCCTCGGGCCAGGGTTTTTCCTTGGATTTCTCCTGTTTTTTTCCCACTGTCTATTGTGTTTGCATAGCGCGGCAAGCAAATCGGGGTGTTTGCACATGTGGATACAGTATACACCTCCCGCTGCAAAAAGCACTTATACACAGCACTCTTGCTGTTTCCAGGTACATGTGGCTCATTATGTGACTCAATTTCGCTTTGAGAACCTATCGATTGAACCAGCTTCACAATATCATGTTGGAACAACATGTCAAAAAGGGCGTACAGAACAGGGATGCCGCCTCATCTTCAATCGCCTTCAAAATCAACTCGGGAGGTGTGTCCTTCATCTTCCAATCCATATCAACCCATCAGAAAAAGTGTCAACATACATACCATACCCACCGGCAAAAAAATTACTTTACTTCGTGTGATCCCCACCATGACATTTATACATTTTGTTACTGGCAAATCTTCTGGCATTCTATCTGACATATTTTCTGGCATTCGATCTGGCATTCTATCTGGCAT
>Ga0126342_10013208_pt1 | contig 14664 bp, 15 predicted proteins | sample Cyp1metagenome_FD_92528 | JGI IMG/M metagenome (GOLD analysis project Ga0126342, IMG submission 92528) | Coral microbial communities from Lord Howe Island, Old Settlement Bay, Australia - Cyphastrea 1 metagenome | ecosystem: Host-associated > Invertebrates > Cnidaria > Coral ... | reverse complement strand
CATACCTACATACCTACATACCTACATACCTACATACCTACATACCTACATACCTACATACCTACATACCTACATACCTACATACCTACATACCTACATACCTACATTACATTACATTACATTACGTTACATTACATTACATTAAAATACAATACAATACAATACAATACATTACATACATTACTGTACATACATTACTGTACATACATTACTGTACATACATTACATACATTACGTACATTACATACATTACATACATTACATACATTACATACATTACATACATTACATACATTACATACATTACATACATTACATACATACATGCATGCATGCATGCATGCATACAGACAGACAAACAGACAGACATACATACATATATCCCAACTATTGCACTGGTTGACTTGAATTTTCGAGATGTGCAGCTCACCGAACTTTCGAATGCCGCTTTTCAGAACCTTGGCAGCCCTTCTTGGCTTTCCCGTCATCCAAGTGCCCCGAACGGGGCGCTTCCTTTTCTGGGGGGTGGCATCGCAAAGTCGGTGAAATGCCCAGCACGATCATCGCAAGCATTGGGCCTTGAAACAAGTCATACTGGAGTTGCCCTTGTTCTAATTGATTCCGTTCGATTTTTTGCGGGCGCCCATGGATTCACATGACAAACTTGGGCGACCTTGCTGACATGCTGCTCAGTACAGGTACTCCTCCCCAAAGGGATGACATCATGCATTGCATCACCATGCCAGGTTCCCAAAATTACCATGGTTCTGGGTGTTTTCAAAACGTCACCATGACGTCGCCGCATCCGTTGGACGGATGGAGCAGCGGCCTGTGCAGCCGCTTGCAGATGTCCTGGCTTTGGCCCATGCTGATCCTTGGCTCTGGCAGCCGAAAACCTCACGCTGGCACGGTGGTTTCTAAAAGTAAGTCTGCAATGTACATGTATAAATCTGTATAAATGAAGCATTAGCTCACTGTGTTTGGATCGCTAATTTCTATCCATTTCTCACTTCTCACCATTCCCATTGATTTGATTAGCCATGAAATTGCCATGTCCCACCATGTCCACATGGTTTAGCCATAAAATGATATCAATTTGCCAGGTCTCATCACTTTCCCATTGGATTTCCATAAAATGCAGAACTGGATTGGCCCCACCCATTGGTACCCAGTTCCCCACTTCACCGTGGGCTGAGGAGAAGTGGTATGAGGCATCCTTTGCAGGTTCCGCACCGTGGCTGTGGATGTGCCATACCTGTGGCCCGAAGTACCAGTTACTGTATAAGTCAGTGAAACAAAACACACATCTATGATCATCTTTGGAATTTATGGAATGATCACCCAATAAGAATAGAGGTATTAAGCCATTATTAAGTCCCGCCTATCCACAACACACTGTAAATACATGTAAATTCCAGTATTTTTGACCATTTTAAATGCAAACATCACTCCCCCATGAGGGGCCGTTCTGAAATCACAATTTATAGTGGTATATAAAGGGCTTTAACTGTGGTCCCCATTCCAATCAAAAACCCAGGGTTCTACTGACCCATACGAAGAGAATGTTGACTCGGATAGAGAATTAAGGTAAAATAGCAGATTTCAACATATATAATCTAAAGCAATGGTTAAAAAAAAAAGAACCTCGTTTTCAATTTGGAATATACCACCTGGTAATGAGGCTTGGATATGGAAATGGATGGCATTTAAGTCCCCAGCATACGGATACGGGACACCTGGACATCTCGGCGTCTTTTTCTGGGGTGGTCCTATAATGGGATTTAATTTGGACGCCATGGAGTTTTTTCCTCGGCCATAGAGAGAGGGGGAGAGAGAGAGAGAGAGAGAGAAATTGGAAGTTACATTACAATAAGTAAATACATATATACATATACATATACATATATAATATTATGTTATGTTATATTTTTATGTTATCATATTGTATTATATTATCTTATATTTTATTACATTATAATAATATCATGTGTTGTGTGTGTATGTTTGATTATATGTAAAATACACATTGGGGAACAAAAACTAAGATAGAAAATACCATCCTAACACACTAGTGGTCAATTGTGTTTCTATCTTTTTGGGCCCTTTCAGGATTACAGTATGCATACCTATCTATCTATCTATCTATCTATCTATCTATCTTATCTATCCATATATATATATATATATTTATATATATATACACATGTATATGTATATGTGCAATATGATCAACTATTACCATTTTAAGGGGATCTTTGAGCATCCATTTCCCCCCAAAAAGCCATGGGCAGCCAAAGAGCTGGGGAATGAGTTTAGAATGCGTGGATTCCCTCCTTCTCTTGGTTCCTTCTGTATCAGTCCGGGTAAAAAAGTGACATCCAGTCAAACCATAATTCTCACTAGAAGGGATTTTGGCCACATACATGTGTGGGATAGCGACGGCTAGTCAAAATATTCAAAAGATTGCATGTATTTATGATTGAGTTATGATGATTGATGATGATGGTGAATCATAGTTAGATGGTTGGTTGTCTGCATTATGGTTGGTGAAATCTCAATATTTTCCCATTTATTTATTTGATTGTCAGATCCCGGTTTGTGGCAGATATATCTATCGTTAGATGGATGAGCATAAACATGATAGTGGGACCCTGCGCTGATGTTCATGGACAGCTGGCATAGGCAGGAAACACCCGCCCATCCAGATATCTATGCTCATTGTTCATCATCACACACACACACACGCATTTTTATGTACGTATATATATATATATATATATAGATATGTAGTATTGATTATATAGTGATATGCAGTTAGCTATATCAGATTTTATTCTTGAAAAAAAACGGTTGGGTACCCCGTTGAATGACCATTAAGTCTCCGCTAGAATGACAAGATGTGATATCCCCATTATAATCATATATATATAATATATGTATATATATATATATATCCATGCATGCCCAATATAAAGCCAGATCTATGCCAGGAAGCGGACGTTTGGCCAGTGCCTCACGCCTTATCAGCCGCAGAGCTGGGAAGTGCCGTGTCAGAGATTTGGAGCAAGGCTGGGAGCTCGGATGGAGGTCAGGGTGGCTATGGTGGCTATGGGTTGTCCTTGGCTGTGGGTTTTTGCAGGTTGTGTAAGGTGGTAAATGGATACCCTCCGGTAATTTAACATAGCTATTGAAAATGACCATTTATAGTGGATTTTCCCATTGAAAATGGTGATTTTCCATAGCTATGTTAGTTTGCCAGAGGGTAGCTGGTTAATGGTGGTTAATGGATGTTTGTTCTCCCAAATATGGTAAGAATAGGTTTTGAACCATCAACATATATACATGCGGTGTGCACCCGATGCCAGAGTCACCATCCACAAGTCACCATGTTTATGGGTGGTATGTTTACCATCCCCAAATGGTAGTTGTTTATGATTGGGTTTCCAACATTACCTGGTTTTACTGTCGTACTTCAAGTTTTGTTTACCTGTTTCATTCTTTCGTTTCCAGTTTTTTTAACAAACACATAAGTTAATTTGGGTTCTGGCCTCATTGAGCTGGTGGAAACCCAAGTTTTTGGATGACGGATGAGCGAAGATCGAAGCACTTTGGCAGGCATTTCCCAAAGGATTTGGGCCCTGGGCTGCTTCAACCTCAGGTGACTGTAGACATAGATGGTACATAAGGAACGTCATCCCCAAGAGACCTAGCCACGAAAATAGGTGGGTTGTCACTTTGTCACTGTCTGTTGATTCTTTCCTTGCCTTAGATGATGCTACCATTTTTGTTCATGAGGATAGAAATTTCAGCATTGGCCCATTGCCGGATAGAAATTTCAGGCCAGGTTTTCATACTTTTCGGGACCCCACTATTTACATCTTTTTACGATATTTGCTGATTCACCTCGAAAAACACCATCCAACTAAAATCTCGCCTGGACCTAGATTTGCTAAGCCGATGTGACTTGATTTGTCAAAAATGAGAACACCATTAGTCATTAGTTTAAGGGACAATGTACAGGAGAACCCCCCACCATTTTTAACGGTAAAAACCATTAATAACCCTGGTTTCCTGTAGATTTCCCCTTAAACCATAACCAATGATTGAATTTAGGGAATCTATAGGGTTCCTTCAGCAACTCGCAGAGTTACACCATTGATTCGCCAGGAATGCGCTTACGCTGTGGCCACTGGACGCGCTCCAGGCCGGGTCGAAACCGTTGAAACGTGGACACATGGCCTGTTTTATAGATGACTTAACCATGACTTACTATGATTTACAATGATTTACCTGTTAAAATATTTGATTGTTTTTGATTTTGCAGTTTGTAAACTGGTATAAATTCCAGGAGGAGACATGTTTGAGGCTTCAAGATTCGATGGTAACGGATGATTTTCATGTTCAACATGGAATATGTTGATATATTCCGGTATATTTCGGGCAACTGTGAAAAATCATGATCCATCTTGGAATTTCGAGGTCCCTAGGTTGGGTCCCAAAAATGGTTTGACCATTGGCTATGGTGCAGCCGATTGGCTGCAGACCAGGAGTGAAGAGATTGTTGCTCCGCTCAGCCACGGTACAATGTGTCCTGTCCTGCATCGTGGCCATTAGGAGTTTTCCCAGGGTTGACCTCCACAGATTTTTGCCATGCTGCAAGACTTAAGTGGTACTTGGAACAGGGATGAATAATTTGAGAGTGCTCCCAGGCAGCTGTTCCAAGCATCACATACGATATACATATATATATATATATATACATACAGAGCACATACACAAATACACACGCATAAGTATATCATATAGATAGACAAGATGAGATGAGACGAGATGAGATTTGATTATCTAATTGGATAGATTAGCTTAGATGAGATTAGATTAGATAGATAGATATACAATGATAGATAGATTCACACATATATGCATATTATTGCGCTATATTTTATATATTGCACACATACTCCACTCGCACCACATGGAATCTTATACAGTCAATGTCAAACCTCATATGCAGGTTTGCGGTTTCAAAGCTGTGTCCCAATTTATGATGATGATGATCCAAAATAGCTAGTTTCTTTTCCGAGGCCAACGCATATATATGGGGTCCCCTGGTCCCCCTAGATCGCTAAGTTGGTGTATAACTCACAATAAGTGTGGTTAAAGGATGGTATACATCAACTCATTACTTGGAGGCACCACCTTGGATCGTTTCATGACTCGCTTGCAGCGAGGCTTCTTTTTCTTGGTTTGCAGCTTGCTGTGCAACTCGTCTAGAGTCTATAGCCAGGCTTGCTCTATGCACCAGCCTATTATACAAGCTGGGCCCCCTAGCTAAGTTGGTTTATAACATGTTCTAACTCCAACAACCATGGTTTATGGATGTTTCTGGGGGAAAAAATCTATTATGGTTAATGTTTTTTTTGAGCCAACAAACATCTGGGCTCACTTTGTATAGGTGCACCAGGATGCATGTGGGTCGTGATACAGAGCCGTGTGGGACGCATCAACCATCCTACTGGGGTACCCTGTGGTGTCATCCAACATGGCAAGGATGAAAGTCCCGTTTAGAAATGGAAGGTTCTGTAGGAACATAAGGAATAAATAGGTGATTTTCCATTGATATGTTTGATTGCCTGAGGGTAATCAGATGCGATTTCACATGGGGTGATTGAGCCCGGTGTGTTTCTTGAGCCTTACTGTGGATTTGTTTTTTCAATGACCTGTTGCGGACCAAGCCCACAATTGAGGGTCCAGCATATTTTAGAAGCTACAAGATGGCTCCCAGAGGGTTGGATGGTCGACAGTTCGTCCCGGCATTTCAGGTACAATATCCTATGCCAGACACTCAGTTTTTCCTGTGAAACCACAGTCTTGCACTGTCATTTGCCAAAACAAACTACTACAAAAATGCGTCTCGAAACTCTTTACACCATTTTACACCCAAGATCAACCAGGAAACAATAACTGTTGCAGAAAAGACAGGGATGCCAGTGGGATGCCAGTGTCTACAGTCTATAGATCCCGGCTTTTTGACATGAATACATACCATCTGGTTTTGACTAACATCGCCATGGTATAGATGGCCCATAGAAATAGATGGTTTACCTATTAAAAATGGTGATTTTCCATGGCTATGTTAGTCATAACCAGATGGTATATTCCTGTTTTCTCTGTTGTGGTGGTGGTTTCTGCCGCTCGGATGATCCTGGAACCTGCCGCTGATGCTGCACCCCAGTGATTCCCTGCCGTTGATCAACTAGGTTTCGTTGAATTTCACATAATTGTTCAGTTGCAACTCAATTTCATGGAATCATCCAGCTACTAATCATTTCTACGGATTGAATATGATTGAATCATATTTACCAGTTACCAGCGATTACATCTATACTCATCTGCGCAGATGAATCAAATCACATGTGCTCATCATGTTTTCATTGAATCATTCATTCAAAAACTACAAAAATGCCAGGCAAAGAAGACCAAAATCCAGTGCTCGAACCTCATTGGAACTAACTTTCACTCGTCAAAATGACCCATTCGTGGGGAGCAAATCCCCATTCCCAGAAAAAGAACACGGATTACAGATTTAATAACGTTATTTGCTAAGCTGCTACTCATTTTCACATTCATCAAATCCCAGAAATCACCACAGAAATCCCAGCCCAATCATCAAAAAATCGGACAAGAAGGGGCAACCTCCAGAGTTTTTCCCAGGTGCTGGCGCCCCTTTTCCTGCGGAACATCCTGCGCGAACTGGACTCCTTCAGCGCCTCGCCACGGACGCTGCTGCCCTGGGGTCTGGGCTTCGTGAGCTGCTTCGTTGGGAAGCCCAGCGCAGCCGAGCCCAACGCTTGGGGGATGGTGGTTGGGACCAAACATGGCTGGGATATCCCTCTTATGGTGGGTGCAATGGGAAGAGCATCGGAAATTTCTGGGAATTTCATTGGATTTTATGGTGATTCTTAGGGATTTAACATGATTTAACAAGATATAGCCAACAAAAACTGGGGATGTTCATGGGAATACCATCCAGTAATCAAATATAGCTGGCAGCTGGCTGGGACATCCTTTGTAAATGGAGGTTTCTAGATGGGAAACTCATCGAACTTCAATTCATAGGTGATTTGAATGATGGGAAGACTAGCGAGTGTCCCAACCCACGACCAAATCCCGAGGAAAGAGTGACAGACTTTCATGTGGGCCTCTCCTCTCCCTCCCCTTTTTTCTAAGCCAAGACACCCACCAAAAAGTTTCAGAGATTGAGATTGGTAGCAAAAAGATGCAAAAAGGCACCCGCAAAGCAGGAAACTGGGACTCAACTTGCACACAGTTTCATAATAAACAACTGTTCCAGTCTCCCAAAACTCTTGCGTCCTTGATGTTTTCTGTTGCTGACTGGTTCTCAGCAGTGGCATTTCCGGCTCAACATTTTTCTGTGGGAAAGCAGTGCAGCCATGGCAAGCAAGGAAGAGGATGTGCAGATGATGTCCCATGGCAGACTGGGAATCCAAGTTCCATGGGCAAAAGATATCTTTGGGAGAATCCAATCTTTTGGCATTCATAGTTACCTAGCTACGAACCAAATATTCTTGCTGGATATCTTAGATCAGCTGATATCAGCTGTGAATCGGTTGAAGGGATTTTTTGAGTGAAAGCGCCAGTCACTATAGTCTATATCGGGCTAAAACCTGGAGCTTAAAGCTGATTTCTTTGTTTAACCCAAACCAGTGACAGGTTGTGGTATATCAGGTGTAGGAGCTTCGGAAGTTCCGGCAGGCGGCGTAGCATTACTCCACTTCGCCAATGTCTAGACCATAATTAGGTTGCTGTAGTTTTAGGGCCATAGTGAGCAGTATCTTGCATAGCTAGGCTAATTAAACTTGCAATCAGCCTAAGACAATCTAGAACCTTATTTATCATTCAAAGTGTGCAGATTTATCACCTATAAGATCCTATAAGTGTCCAGAAATGTTAGTTAGTATCCAAACATGTGTATCATCCATAGATTCTTAAAGGGACTGCTCCATACTTTACGGTGCCCTCAAACCCGACTTACCACTTTTCCCAGGTTGGTGTGCAAGACCCACTTGGGCACCCGCAACATCGACTACCGCATGAAGCGTCCCTTGGGACGCCACGTTGACCCATCAATGGAGAAGTCCTCTATTCAGGAAAAAATGTGTAAAAACTTGAAATGAATAGGAATGAATAGAAATCAGAGATCATCAAAACGATACCTAAAAAAACAAGGTGTTGGGTACAGGGACCAAATTTTAGTCTGATAGATGCAACCATCGTGTGGACTTGACCATGTTGGAAATCTAAATCCCCAGCAAAACCCGTTGGGGTAAAATCTCTAAATTGTTAGCTGAGAAAAATCATTTTTAAAAAGTACTTGAACACTTTGCAGCTAACAAGTACTTGGTAACTGATCAATTGATTTTAGGGACAACTTATTAGTTAGTACAGATAGTACAGCAACACTTCCCAGCAAAGTCAAAGTCTCAACAATCATGAACACAATTCGTTGTTGAAATTATCAGTAGGTCATTGTTTATTAGCTAATTATTAAGCATCCCAATAATTCACTTTTCCATTAACTTGATAATTAACTAAAAACTATTAACTAATATTATTTTGCTTTCGGCCATCCGCCTGGTTCTTCTTATTACCCTCCAGCAATTTCAGAGGGAACATAAATCAGGTTGGAAACCATATTCATGTGGTTCAGTGATGATGTATGTTTATGCTATTCATTTGTCATCATTTTCCCATGAACCTCGTTGGCATTTCCGAGCCATATCGTGTCCAATCTACAAACTCTCAACCAACCATGCCCAGATTTTGCTGAAATCTCTTTGATGAATTCCCAGCCAAGTCATGATCTCTCCAAGGAAACCCCGATCAAATCCCCCTTCTATGTCCTTCCAAGGCTACGTCTTCCGCCGCACGGTGGATGGCATCCACATCATCCACTTGGGCAAAGCCTGGGAGAAGATCCAGGTGGCAGCACGTTCCTTGGTGACCGCCGGAGACGTGTGAGTCTTCTCCGGCGATATGACTGCAATATGCTTGGAAAACGGTGTTTTTTGATGGGATTTATTTGGGATTCATGGTAGTTTAATGGGATTTCTATGGGACGTAGCCGGCAAGCATGCTGATTTTATTTCATAAGGATAATTGAGGATAGACATGCTGGGAATTTTACCATGGGCTATAGTTTAGATGGTCCACATACAGATGATTAAGCTATTAAAAATGGTGAATGTCCATAGTCTTAGTCACCAGAGGGTATAGAAAGCAGCAAAAAGAGTGTGACTTTTGCCACTGTTTGAGATTCTTTGCATAATTGTCTTTTCAAGTGTACAATTTTTGTTTGGAGGTTTTACTGTTCAGTGGTTAGGAGGCATGTGCAACAAGCCAAAATGGAGATGTAACTGTTTTTCACCAACAAAGAGTTGGAAACAAATGGGATGAATCAATGTACACAGCAAACCCTGGCTGATGGTTTCAACGACGCTGTTGTGTGAAGGATCAAAATGGGGCATAACTGTTTATCCATAACAAACATAACAAATGGGATGAATCAATGCCCTGAATTCAAGACATGTCTTTATCCATTGGGGGCCCATTGTTGTTACGACGAGTAATTGCAGCTTCAGCTACCGCAGCGAAAGAGTCTTCCTCCGTTGACAGATCCTTCCCCCTCACCAAAAAAAGGCCCTGGTTGAGAATACGCTCAAAAAATTGAGCGACATGCTTCAGAGTTGCCGAACCCGCCAATCAGGTGTTTGCAATGCTTGTGTTTCTTCAATTGATTTGTGAATTTCAATTAATGTGCGTGAAAGAATCAGCATTCACCCATGTTCAACTGTTGCCATGTCCTTGATGATCCCGAAATTGTGGCTGATGGTAATACATGGTAATACCATTCCCCCAAATATGACATTAGATCCCAAACGAAACCATGTTTTAGTGCTAAATCATGTTAAATCATGTTAAACCTCTTCATGAATTGTCTCAAACATTGGCATTTGATGATAATTTGACTATGTTAACCATTTTTGATGTATCATCCCAATGTTTAAACCATTTCAGGTACCATTGTTTGATCAGTTGACAAAGGTTATCATCCTCATTTCAGGATGGTTACCATTTGGTAATTTCACATAGCTATGGTAGCCCATTTACTGTATAGTTGATTTACCTATGAAAAAGATGGTGATTTTCCAGTTCGCTTTCTGTATGTTAAAACCAGGCCGGGTAACCCTACCTCCTTGGCTGCCTTGGCTCCGAGGCATCATCGTTGCCATCGAGAACCCCAGTGACATCATCGTGGCCTCCCAGCGTCCCTACGGCTCCCGCGCGGTGCTCAAGTTCAGTGGCCTGGCTACGGTGAGATTTTCGTGGGACTTTCATGGGGCTTCACCGGGGTTCACCATGTTGAACCAAATGGTGATGTCGTAGGATGTCGGGGATTTACTGGGAAAACTACGGAAAACTGATCATTTAAGTGGCATATATAGTCTTGGAACATCAGGGAAGTCATGAAACTTGTTCAAACTAAATGGGTTATTTTCCATAACTATATGGACTACTATGGACCACATTTTAGATCACCAGAGATTATATAAATGTGGTACACCCAATGCCATCAATATTATCCCCCAACGACTTACCAGAAATGGGTGGTATAAACCCTGATAAAGATATAAGTACCGTCCCTCAACTGGTGTTTCATCGTGCGTTGAACCCCGTTGGGTGAGGGGATATTGAACATCAATCAGATGTCCTTATGCTTCACATCGTTGAACCCTGGTATCATTGGTTTGTTTTGCCCTGTAATGCGCAGATTATATATATATATACCTCTAGCTCTTGTGCGTTTCTATACCCCGATGTTTGAAGGACACAAGACATGACGAGAGAGTAACCCCCAAATTAAGAACGAATAGCAATTTACTCTTAATTTCGCCACATAATTTTAGAATTGCACTTTGCTTGTTTGCATCTTGACATTTCAACATTTTACTAAGCAGCAATTTTGGATCTTCATAATAAAATATAATAAAGGCATTTGATCATATTTATTACATGGTCACATCTTGATGGAAATTATTCATGTTTTACAATTAAATAGATGTCAAAATTAATTACAATCCACATGTTCCAATGTTTTACCATGTTTTACCCAGATCTTAGCAGCATGAATCATCATGAATAGTGGAAACCCCCATGTTTTTCCATCAAAAGACACCTAGCACCACGGCACGGCGCCGTTTTTGACCGCTAGGCCAGTACACCAGCGCCAATCCCTTGGCGGGACGCTGGATGCCAGGCGACTCTGTTTCAACGTAAATGGGAAAATCATGGAAAATCCATAGGACCATCACCATGTGGAAATCACCATATTAAAACCGGTATACAAACCGGTCAATCCATTGAAACATGGGTTTTAATATGGTGATTTTTAGAGTAAATCAGTAAATCCACCTGAATTTCATGAGAACTATAGCTGCAAAATTCATGTCGCTATGTTGTTCATAAGCGGTTCTGAAATTAGTTGAAAGTTGGATTCACCCAATGATGGGGAGATCACCAAACGACATGGAGGTTTTAATGGGACAATCACCTAGAAATGGGAAAATGATCTATTAATATGGTAAACTCAATGCCATAAACCTACGATTTGGGGAGTGTTTATGCGAATAAAAAAACAGTTTTTTTTGGGGATGGTCGTCCTCGGAAAATTCGGCGCCGTTCTCACATTCGGGATTCACATAGGTTTTGGACCTTATACATCCCCACTACCTGGATTTCCGGGGTGACCTGTCGTTCTCCCATTAGTGATTCCACTACGGGAATCTTATGATGTACTTCCCCGGCTTCACTTTTTTCAGGGGGCTTGCAACCACCAAGCAAATTTCACAGTATTTGGGGAATGCAATGTTACAATTGTTGGCCACATCATTCATGTGGTAAATCCTGGCTTTTAAACACTTCTTCAACCCTTTTTTGGATTTGAGAGTTGTTACTTGCTCAATGAGAGAATGCAGATTTCGAATTTACCGCTTCTGGGCAGTGTTAGATGTTGGCCATACTTTGATTTGGCGGGCACTTTTCGAGTTCGATTGTCCAGGGCACGATTCACATGATATTTCAATATGGAGGTACCCCTGTTCATCATCCATTTTATTTTGGGATTTTCCATTACAAACAATCCAGCTATTGGAGTAACCCAATTTATGGAACCCCAATAATTCCATCCGGCTGAACATCCCCCAAATGGTCCTAATTATGTGGAAATTCCCTACATCCACCATGGTTTCAAAGGGGCTGTTGAACATTAGGCGAAAAGGATTATCATCAGCTATCCAGCTCTATCCAACTCAATCCATCTGCAATGTCAGGCACCTTAACCAACCAGATCACCCCGAAGTATTTGGAGCCGCGCTTGCTGATCGTCACGGATCCTCGCACGGATCAACAGGCCATCAAGGAGGCGTGGCAGGAAATGGAGCAGCATGAAGCAGCTATACCTCGTGATATTCCTTGGTTTGATTAAGGGAACATGGTGGCATAACATTACTGGTTGGTGGTTTGGAGCATTTTTTTCAGGTCTTGAAACCACCAACCAGATTATCACATGGTGTAACTGTGTAACCAGTTACAACCGGGTGATTTGATGCGGGATTATGGTATACGGTTTGAGATAAAATTAGATTCAGATGATTCAGTTTACAGTTTACAGCTGATCTCTTACAAGTGTTGAACTGTGGATCTCGACTTTGATATACTTTGACGAATAATTATGTAACATGTATGGTTCATTAATGACACTTTCGAACCGCATGCCAATACGTTTACCACAAGACTCAAACTGTTCACTTTCCACTTTCATGGTTTAAGATCACAACCATCAAACAGGGTCAGTCAGCCCCTCGCAGCCATGGCATGGTGCCAGGCGGCCTATGCTTCCATCCCAGTCATTGCCTTCTGCGACACCGATTCGCCGTTGGAGAACGTGGATGTGGTCATCCCGGCGAACAACAAGGCCGAACTGGGGGATGATGACCTTGCCCTTTCTGAATGAGGAACGGAATATGACAATGTATTACATATATAAGCAAGACATCAATATATCAATTAGAAAGCAGTTCCCAAAAAAAAACATGTTTCTCAGTTTGTCGCCCATCGTGTTGTTTCATAGATCCTAGTGAACGAAACCAACTTAGATGACTATGGGGCACCAACTTGTACAAGTGAAAGTGCAATCATGTTCATTTTGATGGATGTTTGTGTTTGTTTTGTGGGAACTTTGTTCCAACATGATGTTTTGACATTTTTGGGATTATGTACGATTTAATGGGCCGTGTCACCAAGCCTGGTGAACGGATGGATATGGCCCGTGTTCAATCTCAAGTCATCCAATCAGCAATGTTCGTCTCAATTGGCCACAAGAACTTCTGCAATTTGAGCGATGGATTTCTTTCCCCTCTGGAGGCTTTTTCCTTGATGAGTTGTGGTACGGAAATCTTCCATACTTTGCCCGGAAGAGATCCTTCCGCTCTCCCTCCGAAAAATCGAAGCGGGCCAGGGCAAGGAGTCCATTGCGTTGTTGTACTGGCTCCTGGCGCGGGAGGTCTTGTACCTCCGCGGCACTATCCCTCGCAACCAGCCTTGGGACCCTGGGCCTTTGCAGTACAGCGGGTGCACAGAGAGTAAACCTCCGGAGCTTGGTGTCTGGGAGCATCCACATTTTCAAATAGATAGAGATAGATGGATGGATGGACCTGGATGGATGGATGGATGGATGGATGGATAGATAGATAATGATAGATAGATAGGTAGATAGATAGATAGATAGAGAGATTGGCAGGACGTCATGGTGGACTCCTTCTTTTGGCGCGACCCTGAGGACAGAAAAAGGGCCTTGGGGCCCTGTGTTGCTCCTGTGAATAGTAGGTGAATAATGAATGGTTATGAAATGTGTATATATATATACACAATAACAATGTAAAACCATAATAATTACTAATAATCATAAAAAAATACATGTATATAAATATAAATGCACACACACACGCGCACAAACACACACACATATATATATATTTTATACCCATATGAATTGTTATATATATATATATTTACAACATTATACAGCATTATTTTCTGGTTGCAATATTGATGGTGGTTTGTTGCATCATTGCGTCGGCCATGTCGGCCAGCATGGAAGTGGGAAATTCCAATGGCCCATGAGAAAACGGCATCTCCAAATCGATATATGTAGCAGTATATATATATATATGGGTAAATTATAACGACCTCACTGCGACATCACTATAATCATAGTTAATAAGGGAAATCACACCCAAATGGCCTTAATTCAGGTTTGTGAATTATTATAATTTACCCAGATATCTGTTTGGTGGTTTCAAAGATTTTTTATTTGTCCATAATATATGGGATAATCCTTCCCATTGACTAATACTTTTCAAGATGGTTAAAACCACCAACCAGATATATATATATATATATTGAAAATCTGGAAGAATGACATTGGAGTTGTCATGCATGTGCCAGAATATAACATGGTCGCTGCCGCATTCATTATGGTCCAAAGGGCCCTTGAGCCTTGCTGCAAACCGCAGCGAGGCTACT
>Ga0126342_10013207_pt1 | contig 14665 bp, 11 predicted proteins | sample Cyp1metagenome_FD_92528 | JGI IMG/M metagenome (GOLD analysis project Ga0126342, IMG submission 92528) | Coral microbial communities from Lord Howe Island, Old Settlement Bay, Australia - Cyphastrea 1 metagenome | ecosystem: Host-associated > Invertebrates > Cnidaria > Coral ... | reverse complement strand
GAGTCAGAGAGAAGAGAAGAGTAGAAGAGAGAAGATGACAGAAGAGAAAGAGTCAGAAGAAAGAAGATGCAGATGCGCGAAAAGGTAGGAAAGTCGCGAAACACTGTGTTTTTCCATGCAATGGTTTGAGGCTCCGGAGGGTCGAAAAGTAGGCTCGCTAAAGCGGCGGGTGCGGAGCCATCTGGCCAGATGAGCGATGGAAAAGTGCACGCCGTTGTGGCACGAAGCAGATTTGAAAGTCAAAATGTGCAAAGCACGCCATGCTCGGACCACTTTTGGAAGTTGAGATGTCGAAAAAGTTCACGCCGTTGTGGCGCGAAGCACATTTCGAAGTCAAAATGTACAAAGTACAGCAGCTTCCGACCACTTTTGGAAGGTGAGATGTCGAAAAAGTCATTTCGAAGTCAAAATGTACAAAATAGACCAGCTTCGGACCACTTTTGGAAGGTGAGATGTCGAAAAAGTACACGTCGTTGTGGCACGAAGCAGCTTTCAAAGTCAACATGTACAAAATACACCAGCTTCGGAGGTGAGATGTTGAAAAAGTGCACACCCTTGTGGCGCGAAGCACATTGCGAAGTCAAAATGCAGATAGACAGGTAGATAGAGAGACAGACCCACAGACGGACAGACAGACAGACAGAGAGAGATAGATAGATAGATAGATAGAAAGGGATAGATAGATAGATAGATAGATAGATAGAAAGGGGTAGATAGACAGATAGATAGGTAGATAGATAGATAGATAGATAGAAAGGGATAGATAGAAAGGGATAGATAGACAGATAGATGGATAGATAGAAAGATAGATAGATAGATAGATAGAAAGGGGTAGATAGACAGATAGATAGGTAGATAGATAGATAGATAGATAGAAAGGGATAGATAGAAAGGGGCAGATAGAAAGGGATAGATAGATAGATAGATAGATAGATAGGTAGATCGGTAGATAGGTAGATAGGTAGACAGGTAGATAGGTAGATAGGTAGATCGAAAGACAGATAGATGGATAGATAGATAGATAGATAGATAAATAGATAGATAGATCGGTAGATAGGTAGGTACGTAGGTAGATAGTCAGAGAAAGAGAGAAAGATTGAGAGAGAAAGAGAGGAGACCTCAACCACCTTTCGGTCCATCAGTGGAATCGCTCTGCCATCCGTGGTTCACAGCAACCAACATCTTCTATAGGGTTTCTATTTTTGAAACTTCCGCCACCGCCTTGTGCGGTACTACTGGTACTGACTTGCTATGTTTCTAAGAAACAACAAAGCCAATGTTACTTAGGCAATGTTACTTTCAAGCCACTGGATGTTACTTAGACAAGTTAGGGCCAAGCTGCTGCTTCATATCAATGTTACTTAAGCACAGCTGGGGTCACATTTTGTGTCACAAGCAGTGCCACATGAGCTAGAACCATTTTTTCACACTGTACTGCATTCTAGTTGTCCAATTCACTCTGGAGCTCCTTCTTCATCTCCTGGATCTCATCCTCCAGCTCTTCAATCTCTGTTTTCACTTTCACCTTTTCCGCAGCATCTATAGCTCGGACTGTCTTCAGTTGCTGCACACGGCCAAGCAGTGCGGCAGCAACGGTCCTGGGTTCATGGCGCGGGTCGCGCCAAGTCTAGTAGTAAGTAGTAGTAGTAGTAGTAGTAGTAGTAGTAGTAGTAGTAGTAGTAGTAGTAGTAGTAGTAGTAGTACTAGTAGTACTAGTAGTACTAGTAGTACTAGTAGTACTAGTAGTACTACTAGTAGTACTAGTAGTACTAGTGGTAGTAGTGGTAGTAGTGGTAGTAGTAATAGTAATAGAAGTAGTAGCTGCAGGAGCAGCAGGAGGGAGTAGGAGTAGGAGTAGGAGTAGCAGTAGCAGTAGGAGTAGTAGTAGTAGTAGTAGTAGTAGTAGGTGTTGTTGCTGTTGTTGTTGTGGTTGTTGGTTGTTGGTTGTTGGTTGTTGTTGTTGTTGTGGTTGTTGCTGTTGCTATTGTTCTTGTTGTTGTTTTTGTTGTTGTTGTTGCTGTTGCTGCTGCTGCTGCTGCTGTTGTTGTTGTTGTTGTTGTTTTTTGTTGTTGTTGTTGCTGTTGCTGCTGCTGCTGCTGGTGGTGTTGTTGTTGTTGTTGTTGTAGGAGTTGGAGTTCAGAAGGGGCTGGAAACTGTTTAATATGTTTCATGGCACAACTTGCAGCCAGCTCTTTTTCCCTTGCGCACTCCCCCTTCCGCAGCCGGGGTCGGCGGATATACAATCGTCTCTATGGCCAACTTGTCAAGAAAGAATCAGTGCCCACATTCGCACCATTCCCACCGGCTCAAGCTACTGAGCTACCGCCTAGATAAGTTTGCCATAGAATAAAGCCATTGCCAAAGGTTCACCTGTGAAGACTGTATCGTGAGATTACACAGAGCATTACCCCGAGCATTACTCGGAGAATTGCGCGGATTGTGGCGGCTTCTTTTTGGTCCCAAGCCCCAAACGTTTTTTTTTCTTTTCCTGGCTCTGAATATTGTTCCCACGTTCTCCTGGGCACTGCGTCATCATGTTTGTGCCATCCCACAGAAGTTTAACATTGCACCACATGGCCGTGTAAAAGTATGATGATGTTCAAAACATTGCGAGACCACCTCCCTTTCTGAGGTTCCAGGTTGGCTTCCGACAGATAATTCGTGCTTGGATGGCAAGCTCGATGCACCGTATTATTTTGTTTGTTCTTGCGATGGCACCCGCGTTAATTGCGTCTTCCTATGTCTGGCTCCTTTTCTCTCCGTTGGGCGGCTTCTAACTGCGTCTCTTACCAGTTTTCTTTGTGCCATTGCTTGGGGTGCCGACCGCTTGTCTTCTTGCCTATCTTGCCTGCATGCGGATTCCGAACAGCGTCCCGGTATGCCCGGTCTTCAGAACCAAGAATTGTTTTCTGCGCTCACATTAGGATGTGTTTTGGACCTTGGCGACTTTTCTTGACCTGTGCATGTTTTTTGGGCCTGGCACAGGGTGAAGGGAATTTAGATATTGAGACAAGATGTATGCAAGAACTTGTTGATGCAGGGGAAATTCGGATATTGAATTAACATAAACGTAAGAAATTGTGGAGCGGCCAACGGAGGGAAGTTTACATATGAAGCCACTTGGATGCAGGAAGTTAATTTGCACATGGGGGAAGGGAAAGCTAAGACAGCGGTTGGAAATGTTGTCCCAGTGTTTTCGTGTTTTTTGATTGTTTTTCATATGTTTGATGTTTTCCACATATAACTCTTTATCTGTAAGAGTTATTTCCAACCTCTCTCTTCTATATATTTTTATCATTCAACAATCTTCTATTTACTGTCTCTTCCATGAAGAGACTGACGATCCCCAGAGGTTTCCCTGAGATCCTCAGAGATCCCCAGAGGCTCTCCACAGACAGACTGGAGATCCCTGGAGATCTCCGAAGATCCCCAGAGATGCTCAGAGAGCTCCGTAGGCAGAGATCCGCGGAGATCCCTAGAGATGCCGGGAGATGCCCAGAGACCCTCAGAGATTTCCGGAGGCAGAGATCCCCAGAGACAAAGATCCCTGGAGATCCCCGGAGATCTTCAGGGATCTCCAGAGATTAGATTCCCAGGAATCCCCCAAGGATCCCCCGTGATTCCAAATAGAACCAATTCTTAATGTTGTTCATAGCCTAGAGAGGGGGGGTCGACAAAAAAACAATCGCTCCCCTCTTCCTCCATACCTACACACACATATATATATATATATGTATTAATATGGTTTTTTCTTTTGGGCTCCTCCCTCCTCCAAAGCTTCAACTTCTTACGGTGATTCCTAACATCTCCATATGAGTGATCTGGGGATCCCTGTAGACCTTGTTTCTCATTTGTTTCTGATGGATCCTCAGACATCCCAAGACATACCTGGAGATTCCTCCTGGAGATCGCTAAAATTCCTGCAAAATTTTGGAGATTTGCAAGGATCCCAGAGATGGTGATCCCTGGAGATCCCAAGAGATTTCCCTAGAGATCCCAGGATCTCTCCAGACAGATCGCTGGGGATCCCCAGATCCGTAGAGATCCCTGGAGATCACCAGAGATCCCCAGAAAGAAACAAAAGAATTCTAAAAGTAGCCCTACTATACTGTTCCGTATATATATATGTATATACATACATACATACATACATACATACATACATGTATACACTTTACATCGTCAAAATCTATATGGAGGACTTGGATCATAACTCTAGCTCTACTATACTGTTCTATATGCACCTTACAGAATCAAAATTTGTATGGAGGATTGGGGTCATAGCATTTCAATATCACATGAATCACACACACATATATATATTTATTACCTATTTATCTGTTTTTATGATTCATTGCTTCGACAAACAAGACAAGACAGTATTCAATAGTTATTCAATCTAGATCATATATACATGCCAAGATACTGAAATGCTGTATTTCCAGAAACGTGGAGCAATTGGGCCCACATATCCAACCTTTCTGAAAGTTAAATGCTAAAGCAAGATGAGCGCAATCAGTTATTGAGAGATGAGGGGTGAAACCTAGACGTTGAAACCAAATGAAGACACACGAAGATACATGCAAAAAAATGTTGAGAGGCGCAGGGGGAAGTTTTGGGATCAAATGAATGCAGGAAGCCGCTGAGAGGCACAGGGTGGTGGGCATTTAGATATTGAGGCAAGATGCATGCAAGAAGTTGTTGAGAGGACAGGGGGGAAATGCAGATATTGAAGCAGAAAATTGGTGAGAGAGAGGCAGGTGTTAGACATCGAAACAAGGTGAGCGCAAGAAGTTGCTGAGATGGGGGGGGAGAAGTCTAGATATTGAACCTAAATGACGATGCATGCAAGAAGCTGTGGAGAGTTGAGGGGGAGACGCCTAGATATTGAAACTGCATGAATGCAGGAATTGAATTTGCTGAGAGGCACAGGTGGGGGAAACTTTGGATATTGAAACAAGATGCATGCAAGAAATTGTGGAAACAATATGAGCGCAAGAAGTTGTGGAGAAGGGGAAGTATAGATATTGAAGCCCGGAAGTTTAGGAAGTTTGATGAGAGGCACATGCGGGGTAAGTAAGGTATTGAAACCAGATGAGCGCAGGAAGTTGCTGAGAGACAGGGGATGCAGAGATATTGAAACCTAATGGATGCAGGAAGTTGTTGAGAGGCACAGGGGTGCAGGGGAAAATCGGATATTGAAACGACATAAACGCAAGAAGTTGTGGAGAGGCCAACGCGGGGAAGCCTACATATGAAACCAAATGAATGCAGGAAGTTGTTGAGGGGCACCGGGGGGAACTTTGGATATTTAAGCAAGATGGACGCAATAAGTTGCAGAGAGGCTAGGGGGGAAGCATAGATATTGAAACCAAATGAAAGCAGGAAGCTTAGGAAGTTTGATTAGAGGCACATGGGGTGGAAAGTTTAGATATTGAAGCCAGGTGAATGCCCCCAAGTGGAGTACTTTCACCCAGGTTGAAACCAAGTTGAGCCCCTGCGTGACTGAAAGGCCGGAAAAGGAGTGAAAAGAAGAAATTGAGAAGAAGAGGGCAGACTGGGAAGGAGATGGGACACCCAATGTGTCACAAGGGATGGGCGCTGCACTCCCTGCAGCAGGGCCAGGTCCAACAGGAGGGTGGGCAGGTCCAAAATACACGTAACCAGTAGCTGTCTCACAAAGAATTATAAGAATTGTGGTAAGGTCCACCAAAAAAGGTCCAGGTCCAAAAAAAGTGGAATGAGGTCCAAAAAAAGTGTTGCAACACTTGAAAGCCCGCTCTTGGGGTTACAAGTATACTGAATGTTTTCGTTGGACTCATAATCCACAGTCCTTTGCGAAGTTGTTTTTTCCAGGGCCATTCAAAAATTGAGTATGGTTTTCTTGAAGATCATGTCTAAATGCCGTGGCATAGGTAGAACTTTCATGCCTGAGAAATACCTTTTCTCATGTTTGCTGGTCTTCATTTCAGGCTCAAACATGCGACAGCAACCTGGACTGGACATCGTAAGACAACGTCTTTGCGACAGGGAATATTTTTTTCATAATGTTGCATCATTTTCATCTTGCCCAGTCATTCAGCTCAGCACGGCAGCCATATGCAGGAAGAAACACCATTTATCGGTCAAGAAACTTTAGGCAACACCCCCGGAGTCTGCAGTGACAGGGCATGGCTGAGACTTGACCGATGGCAATCGATTGAAAGGATACCGTGGCCATCATGGAAGAAACAGTAGAGAAGTAACACTTGCAGTTTGCATTGGTTGGCAGCTCAATTCTATCGTCACGTGGGTCTTTAGACCTTGGCATGTTCTGGTGTTGCAATGGTAGAAGCATGGTGCTTGCCTTTCCACTAAGTCTTGCTTTGGTCGGAGGTCTTCTGTACCAGCAGCATGTGATGCCAGGGAGGCCTACGCCCAAAGTAGTATTTCCCCAGGCATTTTTATCGGACCAAAATGTGACTCACCAGACCAAGTTGCCGGAAATCTTCCCACCGAATCACACACACACATCACGACAGAACAGCTACGTAGTTTCTGCTTTGAGTCGGTGCGTTGAGCAAGTTGGTTTGTTCAATCAGCACGAAGTGGACATGATCACTGCAGAGCTTCGAAAGCGCCCAAACTTGCGAGAACATTGGCCACTGGTATTTACCCACATTCCAAAAACTGGCGGGACGACGGTGGCAGAAGCTTTAAATAAGGAACTCAAAGAGAAAGGTTGTGGCACAATCAGACCAATAAAAGGGATTTTGAACATCAAGAAGGGAAAACATCGTTGTTTTGTGCTGGATGTCCGTTCAGGCTGGAAGTTGTTTCCATGGGGCATTTTCTCGCCCAACGAGATCCGAAATTTGCCGCCCCTTCGCACCATCATAGCTGTTGAAGGCCACGTCCCCTTTGGAGTTTGCCGGTTTTTCGATGCTAATTGCTCATATACGACGATTCTGAGGGAACCACTTGAACGCTACGTGTCACATGTTCGCTGGGAATGCTTCAAAACCCATAATGAATCTCTCAGGCCCTTTTGCAATTCGTCAATAGCAGAATACACACGGGCTTTGATGAGGGGCGACCTATGGTTCTACGGAGTTGACAATCATCAAACACGAATGCTTTCTGGTGACATGTCAGAAAACTCACTGGGTCTCCCATGCTTTGATTCGGGTGCCTGCAACCGTCTTGGTTTCCGGGAAGTGGGGCCGACCCAACTGAGAATTGCGATTCGGAATATTGCTTTCCACTACCCCGTGTTGGGGCTTTTGGAAGATTTGGATGGTTTCTCAAAGCGCCTGAAGCAGACATATGGCTACCCCATCAAATTCATACACAAAAACAAGGGCATTTTCTCTGGGATGGATCTGAATCTCACAGAGGAGACCTACAAGGACTTGCAAAATTTATTAGCTGCCGATTTGAGCTTATATAGGTTTGTGAAATGCATACTTGATGCTGAAGGATCCAGGGGTGGGGAAAAAAGGACCCGACGCGGCTGCTGTGCTGATTTCAGCGAATATTCCAACATACCCCGGTATCCTCCAACCCCTGCAAGCCCCATACAGAAACAAGCATATTGCAAAAGAGGCGGAAACATGGGTTTCAACAATGGGATTCCCAGGAAATGGCACTACATTCTGCAAACAGTTTGGAGCCAGCCGTTTTCTAAGATTAATTACAGATGTCGAAATCTGTGCAACTTGGTTGTCCAACCGTCCAACCTGCTGATTTTCATCAAGCGCCAACCATGTCCGCACACTGTTGAGATGAACAACGGCCGCCGCAGCTTTTGTAAGTATCCCAAGTCATCACCTTCGTCTCAAAAGAATTGGAAGGCTTAACATGTGGGGTTATCTGGTCCTTGAATTCTTCTTTCATTCCTTCGACTGTATTTCGTTTGTGAAGTCATTCTGCATTGCTGATTCAGGGTTCAAGTAGGATCATTCCGTTGCTTGCACATGCCAATTTTTTGGAGCGCTTTCATGCTCTGCCTTGTCTTTGTTTGCACTGTCGCCTCTGTCTGGAGACAGTTCTCTTTTGGATGTTACTGGAAGTGGTAGTGCCTGCTTGGCTGCCTAAGGTGTTGGTGGTATTGCGGTTCATAAGCCTGGCCGGGATTGTTTGGCCAAAAGTTTGTAAATTTGAAAGGAGTGCTTTGTGGGGATAGTGACTATAAGTGTCCATGTGAATCAGTGTCAGCAGATGTAAAAAGTTGTTTCTCCAATCCACAGCGTGTTGCGGCAACCGCTTTCCTTGCGATGTTCCCCTTCATCTTGGCTGAGGTGCGTGTGCCATGCCGGTCTGACTGTTCCACATAAATGACTACAATTAGATTACCAGGTGGGTAGTTTCCAGCAGCAAGGAGTGTTGTACTACTCGAAGAAAGTTTAGAAGTACAGGATCAAGGTGCGCGAAAAGGTTGAAAAGTTGCGAAACACTGTATCTTTCCAATGTTTTGTGGCTCCGGAGGATCGAAAAGTAGGCTGGCCAAAGCGGCGGGTGCGGAGCCATCTGGTCAGATGAGAGAAGGAAAAGTGCACGCCGTCGTGGTGCGAAGCAGATTTCGAAGTCAAAAATTCTAAACACATCTCATGCTCCCAGCGCTTTTGGAAGTTAAGATGTTGAAAAATTAAAAGTGTACGTACGCGGTTGTGGCCGGAAGCGCATTTGGAAGTCAAAATGTGAAAAGCACATCGGGCCCGGAGCACTTTTGGAAGTTGAGATGTTCAAAAAGTGCACGTCTTTGTGGCGCGAAGAACATTTCGAAGTCAACATGGGCAAACACAACACGTTCGGAGCACTTTTGGACGTTGAGATGTTGAAAGCGTGCACGCCGTTGTGCCGGGAAGCATATTTCGAAGTCAAATGCTAAAAGCACTGCGTTGGGACCACTTTTGCAGGTTGAGGTGCCGAAAAAGTTTACACTGTTGTGGCGCGAAGCACATTTCGATGTCGAAATGTGAACAACACACCACGTTCGGATCTTTTCCCCAAACAGTGTGTCCACACTAAGAGGTTCTTCCGGTATAGGAGTAAACGGCCAGTGCTTGATCAGGGTTCTCACTCTGGCCTGGCCTTTTACATGTAAATTTCCGTACAAAGCGGTTCTTATGAAATGTTGAAGTGCATTTCGACTGCGCAGGCTCGCGCAAAGTGTGTCACTAATTTTCAAACTAGGTCTAGATCGTAGGGGTTCTAGATCGTAGGGGTTTTCAAGGTGACCCTGGTTGTCTCGAAATGGCTTTTTTGAGAAGATTTTGTTTCGAGTGCCATACGTGTCTGTGCACACACACTAGATCAGCAACATCTTCTGTTGCTTGACGTTTTTATTTTGGGAGATTTTTTTTCAACGTTCACCAACGACAATGTAGAACGAATTAAGACCGGATCCTTTCATTAAAAACACTTAGTTGTGCGATAATGAAAATGCACCTGACGTGCAAGAGTAACTTGAAGGAATTGCAATTGAACATGGGGTTCTGGAAATGGATTCTAGGGTCCTTGGATGAATGTATTGCCCATCGAATGCATTGACACAATACACCATGCTTAAAAATATTAGAGATGCATATATTTGTATTACATGTTTTATGCATATATATGATATATATGATATATATTATATAAATGATATATATATATATATATATATTATATATATAATGATATATATATTTGTTGGATCCCATGTGAACAATGAAATACATGTATAGACCTTCATGCATATGTATGTCAATGTATAACATAGTATTTATATCATATCATATCTATGTCCTGTTCATATCTTCATTTTTTACAAGACAACTATTATATTCCCGACCTCTTGATCACACATATATACATATATGTATATAATCCCAGATGTGGTCACCCACATGACAGGTATATTCAACCATTGATACAGTCTTTAGATCCGGTATCCCGATGATGTGGGGTCAACTTTTTTTTCCGGTTTGGCCAGGTTCCACATGTTAAGAACAGAAAACCTCACTAACTAGTGGCAAGGATAATCATCTTGCCCCGGGTATATCATACAATCTCTGCAATGAAACTAGTCTACTGGGTCCATTGGATGTTTGGCGCCATGAAATGCACGTCATATTTGAAATTCACAAACAGTTATATACAGCTACCTGTTCTGTATATACATCCCATCTACAATCTATAAGTGCATTTAAATATGCATGTGATTCTTTTGCGTATGTGGACAATGCATTAAAATTTATGTACATAATTACCACATAGTGTTGGTTCCGGTTACATTGGAACCCATGTTGTTTTACCATTATCTGGATTTACCATGTTGTTTTACCATTATCTGATTTACGATGTGGTTTACCCTTATCTGGTTCACCCTCATTAGTGATGTGCCCGGTGCCCTGTGGGGGAGCTGGATGTGGCCGGTGGCCACCACTCTTCGCTTCGCCTGCGTCGAAATGGAGGACTGTGGGGGGTCAATTGGATGGGATCAATTGGATGAGATCATGGGTAGGATGGGATCATGAGTCCTATTAACAAACACAATTTGGCCAAACCCTGATTAAATTGTTTTTTGACCTGATGGCAGGACTGGGAAGGAAGAATTCTTCAAAGTGAGGTGCTAGGGCTCCTGTGGGCTCCCTGATTGGGGGGGGCATCATCGGGCTTATTTCCTGGTTTTATGGACATCTCAATTTCGATAGCTGGGAAAACCAGGAAATCCAACCAGAAACTTGGTGAGTTTTGGGATGAACATGGATGAACGACAGTTTCACTGCTCAAGGCTACCTGCTTTTCTGGGGGTTTGGTGCCATGGCGGAATTGCCGCCAGTGGATGATGAGGGCCCAGAATTTTCGGCCACCTGCCACCAATCGTTACCCATGTCTCATGTGACGCCCCGTCGTGGAAGAGATGTTCCAAAGATGTATCTTGTCACCTGTGGTAACTATTATTGATAGCCATTTCCTTTTAGCAGAATGGAAAGATTACCATTGACTTGTTTTTACTTTGGTACCCTGAAACTCATCTAAGGGACCTGGAAAAGCTATCAGATCCAAAGGATGAAAACCCCAACAAATTTCAATGCTGCAAGCTTGGGTGTGTCAATGCCTTCCTTTCCAGCAAAGCCCGGTCTGAGTATCTAGATGATCCTTGGTATTTGGAACTTTGGGATGCATTTTTTACATTTCAATTTTTGATTCTATAATATTCTATAGCTACATTTGTTTGGTGGAAGTATGCCCCCCAAAATCGGCAGGTCTGTGTTCCCGCCAGTGTCTGAAGTGCCCAAGGACACATTGCAGAAACTATCCAACATGAATGAGGAAGAGAGCAATGCGTTTCTCCTTGGACTCCTTGGGAAATGTGAGAAGGTTGGGATCAAAACCAATAAATGGATTTACATTCCAATCTTTCCTTTCTATGTGACCCTTTGTTGTGTTAACAACTCTACTATACATATGTTGGCCATGCACTGCCCCTTCAGGTAAACTCACGTTTCAAGTACATGCTTGGTGGCTTTGGCGTGTGCCTACAAGGGTTTTGTTCATTGCTTCGCATCAACAAGAAGCGGGCACCTTATCATTGATATTCAAACCTTTGGATTCCATTGGATTTCATTATTTACATGTTGATTGGTATTTTTTCCCCATGGGAAAACATGATGTAGCCCCTGCTTCTCAAGTGTCTCAGGTAAACAGATTGACTTCGTCGGGTGGTATTGAGCTGAACCAGATTCCGGTTGACAAACGGAAGTTCAATGGACCCAAGGATTTCCACAAGTCCCAATCGGCTGATGCCTTTTTCAACCACTACTACCACAATGTGGTCCCTGGGATTAACATTCTGGTCTATGTATGATATTTTGGTGTTTTCCCCTTAGACTAAATTAATATATCTGCGGGAGCCATGGTTTTTGAAACATATCAAATTGTCAAATGTGAGGCGGAAACATTGGCAGAGACCCCGGCAGTGGAAGATGATCCTTATGTGGCACGCCTCCATATTTCTGGTGAGTTCGTGCCAGGCAGTTCCATATTGCCCAAAATTATTTGCCTATGGTTTTTCCATCCCAGTGCACAACACAGAACACAGGAATATTTGCCAATTGACCCCAACAAATCATACTTGTTTAACATATCATAGTGCCTAGTCCTGGGACCCTGTCAGGACCGGTGACGGACGAGGCACCTCGGAGCCTCTTTGGATTGGAGCCACAGCTTTGTGACAGGACCTGTGCCAAGGAGAATGTGGTGACTGGGTCCGGCTTTGGTGGCTTGATGGGTGGGAATAGTCCCTTGCCTTTGCAAATGATATATAATACTGTTATTTTGTGTTGGTGATTTTATTTCAACACCATTTGGATTGAGAACAACCATGGTGGCAATGGACTCTTTTTTCATAGTGCTACTATAATTTGGGCCTCCCGAGTACACATTGGTTGATAAACCCCATTCACTTTGGATATATCAACCAAAAACCATAGTTAACCTGGTGATATTATCTGATAAACCAGCTTGGCAACCCAGGGGCCCCACATTGGATGATAGTAAAATTGGTAAGTTAAGACTATGCTGTGAAAATTGTTTTCCACTTTCGAGATGCATTGCCAATTAAGGTGCACTGCAACCCCGGCATGTTCACCACATGACCATGGAAGCGTGGTACCATATCTATGTCGGGTGGTGTGACCAGGGTGAAGTACCAGAGGCAGATCGTGCCAGCAACCGTACTTTTCGGAATGTCTATGACCACACATGGAAGTCTGCTTTGCCTATGAGGGAGATCTCACAACATGCCAGGCTTGATTTGGAATTTAGGTTTACCGCTTTTGTCTTACAATCACCTTCATGGCCCCAATGGAGTTTTCATGATTCATGGGTCCAGATAATTCCAATTCCATTTTGGTTTTAAATGTTCCAATTCTAGTGCCACTAGTGACCATGATAGGCCAAAGTAAAAAAAAAACCTGGGTGTGCTTTACCAACGACAGGTGCTCCCAGTGTGCACACTTCAGTGCTCGGATTGGACATGCCCATTCGGCAAATGAGAAGGCAGCCTTGGAATATGCCCAGAAGATCCACTTGTCGAATGTGAAGGCGTACCGGACACTCCAGTGCCGACTTGCGACACTGAGTGAACAATCAACAGTTCCAGGTGCTACTGAAAGTTGTTTGATGATCGCCATTGATGGTCTTGACCAGGCCAAAACGAGGTACCCACGGAATTTGCGTTCATCGAAAACCCTTGACAAATGCTGGAGACCCCAAGTTCACCTGATTGGATACATCTGCTACGGGGCCACTTATTTGAATGAATGATCAGTGCAGGTTATATATTTTTGGAATGTTTGGGACTATAAACCCTGTGCTATTTAGCCACAAGATGTTTGCACCCCTTATTATTTGCTTCCTTCGTGCTTGCTACTGCCTCTAAGGTATGTGAAGGCTTCTTTGTGGTTGACTCGGATCTTCCCCAGGACAGCAGCTGTGAGATCACAGTTCTTGAGACGGTGTTGGACATTTGTCAAAAGATCCTTCAGTCCAGAGGATGTGAGATGCCAGCCCATCTGATTATCGAGGCTGGATGGCTTTCGAAAAACCATGAACTAAGCCTAGGCCTAGTTAGAATACTATGGGAACGGGAAAAGCAAAACCTAAAAGTTGTGCAATTTACTGGGCATCTAGGGGAACACTAAAACCCTGCAGACCGATAATACCTGCAAAGAGGGAAAGAATGCCATCGTAGCGCGCTGGAGCAGTCTAGCTGTTGCAAAGCACAAGTACCTGAGAAATTATTATGTGGATTTGATTTGTTATTTGTTTGTTTCGTTTCTCATGTTGAGCTAGCCAATGGGTAGTTTATTAGTTTGTTTTGGGCACTTTCCATTTCCAGTCTGTAAGTTTTGCCCAGCTCCCAATTCCAAACTTAGGTTTGCCAGTGTGTCGCACGTCTTCGGGGAGGTTGGACACACCCACGGTCCAGTGGACCAAAGGCTGAGCATAGCTGTGACGGCGTTCAGCAATGAGGATACTATCCAGTCACCTGAAGAAGCTTTGGCATTGCTACTTAAAGTTTCGTATTCTCATACCTCACCATCGTGGAAAAAGAACATGTCTTTAGTTGTTCTTTCCAGTTTGCAAGCTGCCACCAAAAATCTGCTGAGGATTTCTTGAAGATCTTGGACACGAAGGTTTCTCCGGTGAAGGGGCGGGAAATGATCAACATGATGCTTCCAGGAACTTGGAACTACAAGTTGTGGCTGGACCAGTTGGGAGTGCAAATATCAGGGCTTACCCCCAATGCCAGAGCTCGCAATGGAGATGAACTCCGGGTCAACCATTCTTGGAGGTTCATTCGTCGGTGTGAAACTTGATGATTAGTTTTGAGATCCTGGAGTAAGCTAATAAATCGGTTTTTAAAATTAATTTCTTTTATAAAAAACTATGATTTTTTTATGAAAAAATATATTTTTTATGATGAAATTTTTGATTTGTTTTTTTGCCTGAAAACAGTTTATGATTTTTTAAGTTTTTTCTTTTTTTTTTAAATGTTTTTTTCGTTTTTTTTTTTTAATATATTTTTTTTATGATTTTTTATGATTTTTTTTCATAAAAAAATCATAAAACAAATCATTAAAAAATCATAAATCATATTTTTCATAAAAATCATAAATTTTCATAAAAATAT
>Ga0126342_10013206_pt1 | contig 14666 bp, 11 predicted proteins | sample Cyp1metagenome_FD_92528 | JGI IMG/M metagenome (GOLD analysis project Ga0126342, IMG submission 92528) | Coral microbial communities from Lord Howe Island, Old Settlement Bay, Australia - Cyphastrea 1 metagenome | ecosystem: Host-associated > Invertebrates > Cnidaria > Coral ... | reverse complement strand
CATCCACAAAATGAAATGTTTCATAGCCAAACAATTCCAAATCAATCAAACAAATATAGATGTTTTACACAGGCCATGCACTTAGAATATTATGGAGTCTCAAGCCAGGGGTTGCTTTGCGAAACAAATTGGAGGTGTTTCACAAATTTGATGCACTTAGAATATTCTCAAGATGATTTTACATTTAAAATCATATATGTTTTGAATATTCTATCTGCGAATCCAGGCTTGCACTTATAATATCCTCAGCAGGGAGCCCGCAGCTAATTTTTTTGGCTGGAAGTTGATCGACTTAATATTCTAAGTGCGGGTCATCTAGTATATATGTAAATAATTTATATGTATGCATATCACATATATATATATATGTCACTACCAGTAGTACCGCGCAAGGCGGTGGCGGAAGTTTCAAAAATAGTAAACCTATAGGAGAGATTGGTTATTGTGAATCACGGATGGCAGAGCGAATCCACTGATGGACCGACAGGTGGTTGGAGCTGTGCTTTTTGGTGTGGCTGCAATGGTTGCAGTGGTCACCTGGTCGGTCACCTCACCCACAACTGCTGGATGTATGCAGCTGTAGTTGTAGTTGTAGTGTAGTGGAGTTGTAGTTGTGGTGTAGTGTAATTAGTGTAGTGTAGTTGCAGTTGCATTTGTGGTGGTGTAATGAGTGTAGTGTGATGTAATGTAACTTAATGCAATGTGGGGTAGGGTAGTGTAGTGTAGTGTAATTGAGTGTAGTGTGGTGTAGTGTGGTGTGGTGTAGTGTGGTGTAGTGTAGCGCGGTGTAATGGTGTAATGTAATTCAATTAGTGTCGTGTAGTGTAGCGTAGTGTAGTGTAGTGTGTTGTGTAGTGTAGTGTAGTGGAGTGTATTGGAGTGTAGTGTAGTGTAGTGTGGTGTAATGCAATTAGTGTAGTGTAGTTGTAGTTGTAGTTGGAAAAAACACAGTATTTCGCGACTTTCTTACCTTTTCGCGCACCTGCATCTTCTTTCTTCTGACTCTTTCTCTTCTCTGATCTTCTCTCTTCGCTCTTCTCTCTTCTGCTCTTCTCTCTTCTACTCTTCTCTTCTCTCTGACTCTTCCCATCTCTGCTTTTCATCTGTCCATATTGTCGGAAGTTTGGCTTCTAAACTTCCTTCGACTATATCACTGCTGGCTATTCATATGCGAATGTAGATATACATATTTGTTGATTCATGTATATATATATATACAGTACACACATATATATATATATGTATATAATTATATATATATATGTATATAATTATATATATACACGTATGTACAAGTGAACATGACAACTGATCACAACCGAAATTGGACTGCATATGCATCGGCATGATTATCTTTCTAGTTGAAAGCCATGGTTCTGGCCAAACAGAACATATTCAGCTGAGTCTAAAGGCAAGCAACGTGATAAAAACCTTCAGCAATAGAAACATTCAACACACACATGAGAAGTGGGGATGGGTCAAATCATTTCAAAACATATGCCATGGACATGAAAATGTTTTTATATATAATAGATGTCAAAATATAGATCCATCATATCTATGTATCTATTATTTATCTATATCCATCATATCTATGCTATCAAAATATATGATGATGTTCAATCCCAAAAGCTTCCAATGTCACGGGGTTTTCGCTGATGTTCAGCATGATTTCCCCCACCCAGTCAACCCATCCTGGGACTTCGCGGACTTGTGAGCACCGCTGCGGGTCCAGACCTAAACCCCAAGTAGGGTATCATAGGGTTACCAAGATTGCGGTAAACTAATCATAGCCAAGACAGGAATAGATAGAAAGAACGATAAATAGATAGATAGATAAATAGATGGATAGATTGAATAGATAGAAGAGAACAGAATCGAATCGAATAGAATAGAAAAGAATTGTAGATAGATAGATCAATAGATGAACAGATAGATAAATAGATGGATAGATAAATATAGATAGATATAGATAGATATAAATAGATATAGATAGATATAGATAGATTTAGATAGATAGATATAGATAGATGTAGATAGATATAGATGGATATAGATAGATATAGATAGATAGAGATAGATATAGATAGATTTAGAAAAATATAAATAGATAGATAAAGATAGATATAGAAAGATATAGATAGATGTAGATATGTATATATATATTTCGATACATTTAGATAGATTTAGATAGATAGATATAGATAGATATAGATAGATAGACAGATAGATAGAAAGATTTCATAGACAAACAAATAGATATATAGATAAATAGCTACTATAGAAATAGATACATGAATAGATACAGATAGAGATAGATATAGATATAGATATATATATAGATATATAGATATAGAAATATTTATATATAGGTAGATAGATATAGATATATATAGAAAGCTATAGAAAGATAAAGACAGATATAGATAGATACAGATAGATATAGATAGATATAAATAGATTTAAATAGATTTAAATATATAGATAGCAAGATAGATAGATAGACTGATAGATAGATGGATAGATAGATAGATAGATAGATACTTAGATAGATAGATAGATAGATAGATCGATAGATAGATAGATAGGATAAAACTGATAGATAGGATAAAAAAAGAAAAGATGGGCTAGATGAGATAGATAGGAAAGATCGGATAGATAGGATAGATAGGACAGATACGATAGATAGGATAGATAGGATAGAAAGGATAGATAGGATAAAAAGGATAGATACGATAGATAGGATAGAAAGCATAGATAGGATACATAGGATAGATATGATAGAAAGGATAGATAGGATAGACTAGATTAGATTAGACTAGATTAGATTAGATTAGATAGATTGGAAAGATTGGGTAGATTAGATAGATTAGATAGAATCGATAGAACAGACAGATTAGATATATTAGATAGGTTAGATAGGTCAGATAGATTAGATAGATGAGAAAAGATTGGATAGATTGGATAGATATTGGATAGATTGGATAGATTGGATAGATTGGGTAGATTGGATAGATTAGATAGACTAGATAGACCAGATAGATCAGGTAGACCAGATAGATCAGATAGATCAGATAGATCAGATAGACCAGGTAGATCAGATAGATCAGATAGATTAGATAGATTAGATAGATAGATAGATAGATAGATAGATAGATAGATAGATAGATAGACTGATAGATAGATAGATAGATAGATAGGTAGGTAGGTAGGTAGGTAGATAGGTAGGTAGGTAGGAGGTAGATAGATAGATAGATAGATAGATAGATAGATAGGTAGAGAGATAGATAGATAGATAGATAGATAGACTGATAGATAGATAGATAGATAGATAGGTAGGTAGGTAGGTAGGTAGGTAGGAGGTAGATAGATAGATAGATAGATAGATACATATATATATAGTCTAATTATAATATCATTCATTACTGCAATATTATTGGACATTATCATACAACAAATAATATGCAGAATCATAGGATACAAAGCAACATACTATATGACTATACACCACTATTGATACACTATTCTTAGTTGCTATAGTAAATATTAAACGTGGCAATTGAACATCTACCCTTTTTTTGATTAGGACATGTTCATGGATTATCCCAGCTATAAACCTCCAGCGGGAGATAAAACCGCATTCGACACCACCAAACAGTATTATATATTCTATCCCACTATCCAATGACGATACTGTAGTACAGAGTATATTTACAATGTTGTCTTGTAAGATACACAACCTCCGTTTTCGTTTACAACAAACTTTATCGATATCATCTATTTGTTAATCTACAAATTCGTTCATCCTCCCAATATTGTTTTCAGTAGTTCAGTCATTGACCATCTTCTTGGCGGAAGTCTACAAAAAAACACATGATAGGATGTGTTTCGACCCATCATGTGCTGCTTAATTCCCTATCCTTGCGCAATGTTCCCTTGCCCAATCGCCTTCAAATTGCGAAAAGTGCCCAAAGATATGGTAGAGGTTTTGACCAAAATACTCACTTCAACCATCTTCAATCGCCTTTTTGGTGGATCACAGTCCCATTTGTCATACGCGACTTCGTTGGGACGAAATCCTGCCCGGGTTACCCCCGCTTGCGAAATCCTCTGTTGAGCTTTCTCCAGGATGGCCTAACGCTGCATCTCTGGTGGCTGCAGCCGAAAATCCTCACAATACAATTGATGGTTGAGTGATCCCAAAAAAATGATCAAATGCGCATCTACTGCATCTACTGCATCAAAAAAACTAATCAATTAAATGTAAATAAACACGCCTCATATTCAATTGTCTGATAAGTCTATGCATATCTGTCAGGTTCGTGCAGAATCACATAAGGGATGATGTTCCGCAGTTTCCTCTAAAGTTTTACCAAAACTCAAAACATCCCAGAATTATATGGGTTCGCCTGCCATAGGATACCACCAATTTTGATGGTGTATCATCCTGTTCCCTTTAACAAAGTGATTTTGTTTTTTCCCCATTTTCAGACATACCCAAACATCACAATCATTGTGGGTTATGTATATAGAAAATATATCCGATTATATCCCCACTGTATCCCCAGTGTATCTTCATAATATCTTCATCATATCCCCATTTTTATTTGTTTATCAATTCCCCATAAGATGCAATGTGTATCCCCCATCGACCATTTTCCCAATCACAACCCTTCCCAATCACCTTCACCTGTTGCGTGTAGCCGCTGTCGCGGGCCACTGCCGCTTGACCTGAGCCCAGTGATTTAAGTTTGTTTAAAGCCGACAAAAGATATGTATATGTATATATATACCAAAAGAAATAGTAACGCTAGTTATAAACAACTACCCTCCAGTCATCAAACATGGCGGACAACTAAAAAATAATCTATGTTATGAGCATCAAAGGAAAACCATCGAGCTAAATGGGGCATTGTCCAGCCCTGGAATATGGCTAGTTGGATATATATATATAATCGCCACATCAAACGTTGCAATTGGAAATCCACCATTTAGTTCAATGAATGTCCCAGTGAACTTAACTGAACCTCCATACGCATTTCGGGTATTTTCTTGCCAGCCACGTTTGATGACACCAGCGCTATATATTTATTCCAATCATTTTCCGATTAGATCCCAAATGTTATCCAAATATAAGACAGTTTCACCTCCAGAAATCCTTGTTGTTGTTGGTTAATCCACCATTCGGTGATACCATCTGTAATTTACCATAGCTATGGAAAACCAACATTCAGTAGTTCATGTTCGATAGCCATGTTACTATACTTTCCCAGAGGGCATTCTGTTAAACATCCCTGGCAGGTGCCACATTGCTCGGTGCTCCCGACGATCGGCACGCAACTTGGCTAACTGCTCTTGAAGGCCGCTGATCCTCAGCTGCCAACGGTTCTTTAGTTTCAAGTTTTTGAAAGCAGTTATTCTTATGGTTTTAAATGGAGTTATGATAAATGGGGTGACTTACTGACTTGTAACTGGTAAAGGGCCATAACTGTTCTTTTTTCTTTCTTCGGAGAAGGACCATCATGGCATCATTGGGTGGAATTTGTCTTGGACAAGTCCAGTAGTTCATGACAATTGTGCGTATTCGGACTGGTTCATCACTAAGACATGTTTCATGATGGTTGGGCCAGTTAGGCTGCTTTCATGTAGTGACTCATATTGTATACGTTGTTTATCCCTGCCCTCTCTCATCTCTTGATCCACAATGTGGGCCCAAGATCTTAGATTCTACCAGCCATCAAACATACCCCTATCCCATCCAAGTATGCTGGCTGGTAAACAAGTTATAGGTATCCCGATTGCGGATTACATCATAATCATTCATACTCCCCAATCAACTACGGTAGTTCACTAGTTGATGTACAATTCCCTTCTATTAAACCCATCACTCAGGCGGTATGTTAACTTGAATAACTCTACTGATCTGCCCCTCGGCTCTGGCTGCCTCCAACTGATGAAATGGATCATGCTTCGCAGATCAAGTTTGGGCATGGTGATACGCCAACCCTTGCTACTGAAATAGATTGAAATATCCCGTTGTGTCTGTTGCTCTTGCTGCTTCCAGATACATAATATATATATATATAGGATTATCCTCTGGCAATTTAACTGTTTGATGAGAGGAATTGCCATTCATAGTCAAATCATCATGTTTATCATCTATTTCTATGAGCCATGGCTTCCAGTTCACGAACGGTTAAATGACCGTTAATAGAGTATCTCCACTAAAAATCTCATTCAATTCCATGGAAAATCGCGTTTTGTTGGATGGCTAAACCATTGCTAAATAACCAGAGGTTTATTGTAAGTGGATTTATCTATCCAGTTGGGGAACAAAAATCAGCACGATGACTCCGATGACCGAGCTTATGGCTCACCATCAATAGCTTTGACCTGCTTCTTGATGCTGTCCACACCACCCTGGAACAATGTCGCAAAATCTGGGATGAAAGAAAGCTCCATGAAGCCAACTTGGTGAACTGAATACATTTATACATATATATATATACATAGATGCATACTATACATTTGTATGATTGTATAGTGTACAAACAATGTCCATATAGAGATACAAATATAGATAGTGATCAGGTTTATTTTTGATGATTTTGTTTCCATAAATGCAGCACCAGCTGCTGCTTACTTCCTCTATGTCACCTTTTTTGAAGTTCAAAATCCAGCCAGATTTGCGAGGGCCACCATGTGAACCTCACAAACACTTCCACTGCTCCCAAAAGGGTGAACATGCAAAGTAGACACATTCACTACTTGTTTACTTGAGGGCCATGAAGTACTGAAGTACTGTAGAGAATTCAGTAACGTCAACTAGCCAAGAAGTTTCCAACTTGCAAACATTCATCTTTTGAATCCATCTGGTGACTGGAAACCATCCTGCTCGGGTTTAGCGTCATTCCTCATTAAAATGAATGAACAAAGACATCTGATATACGCTCTGGTGATTTAAGACTTTTCTATGGAAAATCACCATGTTTAATACAAGTAGGCAAATCATAGTAAAAGGCATTTTTTCCAGAGCAAACTGTTAAACTACCAAAAAATACCAAAGAGTATACATATATTCTCGGACTTGATTTGAGAAACTTAACCAAACAATTGCCAACAAAATGACGGAGAAAGTAAACAAACAAACAAACAAACAAGCAAGCAAGCAAACAAACAAACAAGGTTTCAACCATAGATGTCCCTTGTAACCAATCCATATATCTATATATTATATAGTTATATATATATATATACACGGATATATAGTTATATACGTATATATATATACACACGTGTATATATATATATGCTACATCCACTTCCATCTCCACAGGCACCTGGATAGAATCCACTTCGCTCATCGCATTGGACAGCTCTTGTTTTGCCTGCCATTTTCATCGCGCCGTGACCAGCGAACCGGGTTTATTTTTTTGGATCAGACCTAGCGGGGCTACATGGGTGTCTGAACATAAGCTACACAAAATATCTTATGGTTGTTCAACATTTCCTTAAGTAAATCACCATAAAATGGTGCAGTAGTACAACCCATGTTCAGGATTGCTGATGTGGGCTCCATGGGAATTCTGAAGCTATTTCAACCTTACTGTCTACAGTCTGTAGGTCCATGGAGTACATGATTTCATCATGTAGGGTGCAGCTCAAAACTACGAATCGAAGCTGCACATGGCGTCTTTGGCTTACCAAACAACGCCGGCTTAAAATTCTCAAGGATCAAAGTTTTGGTCTTCGACGTATAAGGTCTGGGGGACTTTTGTGCTCGAACTTGATCTTCATTGTCAAAACAGGACAAACGCGCACATAGGTACACACACATGTGTGGAAACGCGCACACATATGTACGCGCGCACACACAGACACACATACTTTCTTCCAGGGAAACATTGCGTATTTTTTTCGGAATTTCGGACTCATGAGGCTTACATAGTACACTTTGGCACTGGCACATTTGTTTTCCAGTAGCACATTGTTTAGGGGTGGTTAGTCCACGCTCATTTCGCCAAGACCCATCGCCGGGAATCAGTCCAAAGAGTGTATAGTACCCTAAAACTGGATAGTTGAACACAACCAAGAAATACACATCAATGTTCTTTTTGCCATTCAAACAATTCAATGGATTGGTTCAAGGGAAAATTAGCAGGACCCCCCCCCATATTTCATGGGAAAATCCATGCTTTCCAATTTCGATTTTCGCCCAGTGACAGTCAGCAAGGAGCTGTTTCCATCCTTCAAGGACCTGGGTTTCACAATGTGCATGCTCTGTGTGTGTATGTGTGTGTATTACATGTGTGTATATATATATAAATGTATTGTCAATCTTGCATAACATGATATAAAATGTACAGTATATTATATTGCATACATTAAGAGTGGATAAGATGCGGCGTTTGTTCAATTCAGTTTAATTATCCATATAATTAGCACATTGCACATAATTCACACGTGTATAATATAGGAAGTTTGGTCAAGCAATGTCAAGCGTCATTTACCATGATGCGGATGCATGCCTATATTGTACGTGACTATACAAAATTCTGAAGATATTGACATCAATGGCAAACAACTTCTTAATTGGTAAAAAGTGGTGTCCCCCCTGTTTTAATTCGGTTTATAAATCCAATTGCATAAAGAAAGGTATGTATATCTACAATAAACATCCATAAACCCACCAGTTAATCTACGCCAAAAACCAATTTGGCTATCCTAAATCACATATAAATCACACATTTTGTTGGTTGATTCCCCAATTTTTCCATATAAACCACCAATTTTGTTGGTTGATTCCCCATTTTTTCAATGGTTCAGCACCCATCAACGGCGCAAAAAAGCTGAGGCACTTCTCTAGCTTCGCCTTAGTCGTCCTGCAGGATGTCTCTCGAGCCTTGGGGCGGCTTCAGTCGCGAAATGGATTGGGCTTAAATGACATACTGTAACTGTATATATATAAAATATAATATATATATATATATATAATATGATATATATATATATATATGTATATCTGAAATAATTAATCATTTAAATATTATATGTATATATATATATACATGAGAAATTATAATGGTGTTTCAATAGAATGGGGTTATATATGGGACAAAAGTGTTTCCAGGATGGTAAAATGATATTTACCATGATTTTACCTCATATTTCCAGGTTTCTGACTGTTCTATCAATCAGAATCTGAATATATCTTGGGAAAACGTCATGGGGATATAGTGGAAATATCATGGATTAATAAAGGGACCATACTGGGGATAGAATGGAAATATCATGGGACTATCAGAAAAATAAAAGGATACAGGATACAATACAACTGGTATTATAACCAAACAATAGCCCTTTACACTGATGTAATTTATAAGTTTGCTACTAGTACGGACAATGGACCATAAAGGTTCGATGATTTGCATGTGATAAAAATAAGGTGATTTTTACGAAATGTGACCTGTTAAACTACCAAAACATCACTGTCAAAAATGACAAACATGACCATCAAAACGGGATGGCTAGCCAGGGTAACAACCTTTTTGGTCAAAATGGATTCAGTAAACCATGCTGCTTCCCATGAAGTGCATCATTGGGGAGTTCGATCTTATAATTTACCTTCAATCAAGACAGGGAATCAGCTTCCGCTACATGCCTCGATCCATGCCGAAAGCGGTTGGTCTGTAAGCTCCGCACATTGGAGAGATCTCGAAAGGCCTTGTGTTCCTTATCCATTCCCACCACCTCAGGAGCTGCAGAGTGAAGAATCACTGTAAAAAAATCACCGGTTTTGTGATGCGTTGCGAATCGCAGCCCAACGACCTGGTTTGGTTTCCAAGACCAAGTTGCCTTCAATATCTTCAATCAATTACCTATGGGTTATGCTACTCTCTGGCCACATGGCAGTGGGACAAAAACACATGGCATATTCATGGCATATTCCATCCTCATGGCACGTGAATGGTCCGGAAAAACGTCCTACACATCAGCGACTCTTTTGCCGTTCATTTGGTTCTGCTCTACTGACCCTCAGAAACGTGTTATAGCAGTTTTTGGTACCTCCCAAACCTATGTTTGCCAGCAAGCCGTGACAGAACACGGCCACGGCCACTTCAAAATCTCTTCTACAAAAAAAACAATCCCTGTGAAACACGCATCAAATACAGAAAAAAATCCAGGTTTTCGCAGTTCATGGATTATGATCATTCCCCATAATCCCCAATATTGTTTGGCAACATTGGGGCGTTGATCCAATTCTTCGCCTACCATCTGAGCCATGGACCACTTCATTCAAGGATGTCAACATGTCCAGGAGGTCCTGCCGCCAGTCGTGATCAGCCTGTTGGTCTGCAAATATATGCTGTGCCAACTTTATGTAGACATGTGGATTCCTATATCTGAATGTGTATTATATTATGTGCATCAGTCTGCAATAAATATATGATTTATGATGATTTATGGTACTTATACCATCTTATACCTATAGTATCCTATAGTTCATGGGGCTTATACAGGAACTTATAACTGGGGGGCTCCACATTGTATCAAATAGGCATTGGATGTATGTAGATCAATGTACTCAGGATCTCAGGGATCGACATTGGGACCGCGATGTACCTGGCATACCGATTGGTTATCCAATTGTGAAACCATGAATTATAGCATGAATGGCTAGAATATCTAGTGAACATATATACAAGAAATTTCATGGTTAATTGGCGGTTTCAACCAATCCCACATCAAGATGTCAATCGGGAAATCGTCACTGAAGGAAGGATTGCATACACCTCCCTCACCTCCCACTGCCATCAGAAGTAACACATCGACCCTGCCATTTTTCGGGGGGTTGGGTTCGACTACATTCATCTCTGATATGGTGATCCTCCGGGTCCGGGGATGTATCGGGGGTGTACCACCCGATTCCTCAAATACCCAAACGCTCCATGTATGGAATATTTACCTACATTTCGCCCAAAAATGGCCCAAATGGAGGTAAATATTCTATACATGGAGCATCTGGGATATTCTGGCCATATCAAAAGTCATAGTCTATTTGTCGAAAAATCACACACATGGAAACCAGTAGAGACTAATTCCCCGAATGCTTCAACCAGCATGTTGCATATTTCTGCCACCTTCTGTTTCGCAACTTCAGCAGCTTCCCCCTAAATCCAGTGACTCCAGTGGTTAATGTCCTCTATTAAAACAACCTGAAAGATCCGTTTACGCGGCATACCCCATTTTCAGAGAACCCCATATATGGAGGTTTCCTAAAAAATTGCGGGCCCCCAAATGATCCATTTTAATAGGAATTTCCATGACATAAACCAACCATTTTGGGGCACCCCCATTTACAGAAACCTCCATATCAACGAGAAGAACGGTGCCGCGGCCCTGATAGGCCCACCTTCTCTTGGACTTTGCCATCAGCTCTGCTGACCTCTGAGAACGAAGTTATCTCGCTAATTTGTTTATATGATGTATATAAATTATATGTGCGTACATCAAACTTTGTGTATGCATATATATATATGTATATATATATATATGTATATATATATATATATATGTATATATATATGGTACCACCCCAAAAAGTCTACCATGTTCTCTGTTTCTTACTGGTATTTACAATGTTTTAATAAAACTTTGGCATATATGTTTGAAGGAATAAATTTTGAATGTTGTGCATGGTTTTGGGACCATGTGTTTTTTCATATGTGTTTTACTCATTATACTTTGTTTTGGCAGTAATACATTGTTGGGTTCCAAGGAGATGACATAAATACAAATACATACATAATATATACGTTATATATATAAATATATACATACATAACCCCATGGAGGTTTTCAACCAAAAACAAAGAAACCAAAACCAAAAAAAAACAAAGATTGAGGACCCCATGGGGGTTCCCCAACCAAAACCAAAAAAAACAAAACCCAAAAAACAATACCCACCCCCCAAAAAAAAATCGGACCCCTTGGGGTCCCCAAACAAAACCCAAAAAAACAAAACAAAACAAAAAAAACAGATTTGGGACCCTATGCTTTCTCGAGTTTGTCTATGTTTTTTGATATATATATATATATAGATATATACACATATTTTTTGGGGTTTTGGTTGCGGACCCCCCATGGGGTCCAAAATCAATGTTTTTTTTGCTTTTGGTTTCTTTGTTTTTTTGTTGGTATTGGTTCTGTTATTTTTGGTTCTGTTTTTTGGGTAAGAGAAAGCAGTGAAAAAGGTAGACGGTTGGGGGGTGGGGGTGTAGCAAATATATTGTATATTTATTGCATAGATATTATACTAATATATTATATTTACATTTGTATATATATATATACACATAAGTGTGCATATGTAAATATGCATATGCATAAATACATATGTCGTAATTGCTTGTTGGTTTGTGTTTTTTGTCGAAGATGTTGAATCACGTTCGGAATGAATATATGGACGGGATGGGGTCCGGTCGGATTCCAACAAGTCATGAACAGTTGAGCAGCCAGAGACGGAAATATCACTAACTAGCAATAAATGGCGATATATGCCATCACCAGCTAATATATGCCAACAATGTTAGGAAATATTACTAGAAATACTAGACAAGCAATAAATTGAGAACTAACTACCAAAACGGAAATACTAATTGTTTGTTCTTAAATCCAGCTTGGTGTTCTCGAGAACTGAGGTATGCCCCCACTTTGCCAAGTATGGGGAAAATGTTTGGACACCCAGTTAACTGCGGTGCGTTTTGTTTACACTTACAGTTAAAAAAAACCGGTACGAGCTTGAGGAAGCATGGGGGTTATATAGTCAGCAGTGATAGGGCATGTATGGACTCATTGGGTTGGTTTCAAGGAATATTTACAGGAAACCCCTATCATTGAATGTAAAAATAAACCATGGTGTCCTGTAAAAAGTGTCCCTTTAACCAAACCATTGAGAGAGAACTATTTATATACTTTCAGCAATCACACTGAATCTTAGATACCTGCCATTTTTTTTTTTTTTTGGGCTGCTTAGTACATTTTACCATTGATAGCAAAAGATTAAAGTACCCGAGTAGCTAACCAATTGTATTTAATGATTGGTACGTATACTGATCAACCTAAGTATCAGTAGTATCTAACAAATTGTATCTAATAATTTAAAAGATTCATCGAAACAATAATTGGTACCATTAGTCTGTTGACCCAGTATTTCATACTTTATTATTTGATGACTGTAATCTAACTCAATATATTGGATTAATATTGGAGTAATCATGATTGATCTAGCTCTATATTTAGTTGTCATTAAATGATATTCTTGTTATCATTTCATACTCTATGATAATTCTTATTTTAATATTATTGTTATTGATCCAGTAATTGTTATATAATCTTGGTCGGTTGACCCAATAATTTCAGTATTTCATGACGCTGTCAACCTTGAACGGCCACATTCCGCCGCGCGCGTGGCCTTCTGGTCATGTCGCAGCAACGCCCTGAGGAAAGGACGTTCTAAGAAGGACAATTGACAAATCAACTCATCTATGAATAATACGTTTATGTATATATGTCTATAATCAAACATATATATATACACATAACTATAGCCTATACATCTATCTATAATTTGTATGTACATATATAAATAAATACATATCATGGTATGAATACTTACAATATAATATAAAATCGTATTTATTTATATATATATATTTATATATGTTATTTTCGCCTATCTGTACATCTACCTAGATCCAACATGTGTACCCATGAAAATTGGTGTTTACCGCACATGTTTTGTGCTCTTGCCATTTTCTATGAGTCAACTGTGGTATATATATATAATCATACATTATATATATAAATAGATATCATTCCAATGTTGGATGACCCTGAAACCAAACAATGAAACAATATGCTGGCCTGCCGGCGTGTCTTGTGGATCTTGCTTGTTCGTAGTTGTACTGTTTGTTTTGTCTTTAGTCTTTGTCTAGACTTTCCCCTTGGCGCGGATTTTTGCCTCGTCTAACTTGAACCCCCCCTCCCCCCCCTCTCCCGCTCCACGCCTCGCGCAACATGCGCATGTTCTTTTTTGTTCCCATTTCCATGGTGGTGCTGCGATCGGTTTGCTCTGTCATTCTTACACCTTCTACGTTCCTATACCTCATACAGGTGGCCTGTCAATCCACTTGCTTGTGTGCAGAACACCATTTACACGCGCAACCTTTCTATGTGTGGCCTTTTCCAAAAACCTTGGTTCACACACTGCTTCGGTTTAAATTCAAACCCTGGTTTACGCAGACACCATGCTTTGTGTAAAAGCGCATCTTCCTACTAAATCCAACGCGCTGATTCACAGGAAAAAAACGTGTTCCAAGTGTTTCACAGAAACACCATGTTTTACACAAACATCTAGAAAAATAATGTTCTAGTTTCGCCCTTCTATCCTGGCTGCTGCTATTCTGAGCTGCACGCGCTTGCACTTTACCTCCTCCTATGTCCTGTCTCTGCTATACATGTTTGAGACGCCAAAATCTTTTAATTTGCGTCCATGGCCCCAAATCTGCACCCCTATCCTGACTGCTGCTACGCTTTACTGCATGCACTTGCACTTTATCTCTCCTATGTCATGTCTCTGCTTTGAAGGTTTGATAAACCCAAAT
>Ga0126342_10013205_pt1 | contig 14666 bp, 15 predicted proteins | sample Cyp1metagenome_FD_92528 | JGI IMG/M metagenome (GOLD analysis project Ga0126342, IMG submission 92528) | Coral microbial communities from Lord Howe Island, Old Settlement Bay, Australia - Cyphastrea 1 metagenome | ecosystem: Host-associated > Invertebrates > Cnidaria > Coral ... | reverse complement strand
GGAGGATAATGACTGGGAAATAAGAACTTCTTCAAATGCTGATTCCGAAATCGTGCATTTGTGTCTTCTGCTTGGAAGAAAATCATTCCCTGCATGGGGAAGGTACATAAGTCAGTTTCAAAGATGCCTGCAAGGGCATGGACGATAAAGATCTTTGAATTCAACAGGTCGAGACACGAGTCTCTTTTGCAAGACCTTCGTCTTGGCGGCATGAAAACAAGCTGAGAGCGAGCACAATTAATTATATATATAATATGTATATATGTATACAGGAATATAATGATATATATATATATACACAGTATATACAGGTATACACATATTGACATTATGATTCGGATATACCATGTCTTACGGTATTATATCGGTTGTTCATGATACTGTACTATACATATGTGATGTGAACTTATATCATGCTATCTCGCATCATGCTATGTTATTTCGTTTACATAGTTTATGCTACATCATTTCTATTGGAGGCATTTATGTTATTGATCGTAACATTTTGATATTGATGACCATTATAGATTTGAATGTCAACATTAGTTTGTATATGTGCATAGTATGTCATTAATACATTGGCGGATACTGAATATCATGTATCAGTATGTTATCATTGATTCTAGTCTTTCTTTTCAGTATTGATATTGGTACATTGATGCTAACATTGGCATAATTTCTTCCCGTGTATTAAACCCCACATAGAGAATGGCGTGAAGATGATAGGGATGGGACGAAATTGTTTTCTAGAGGAAACCGGATCCATAGAACTGGGAGGAAAATCTTTGGAGAATCCTCCGACAGCAGCCCAGTCAGGTGATCCCAGAAAAGTGGCGGAAAAAACTGGCGAATCTCAAGCAACAATCACCATCATAAGGGCGGTAGAAAGGCCCTGATTGACTGTTGGTGGTTGATAAGTCTGGCAAAATCAACTGGGGTTATATTTCTTATAATAAATCAGCTTATAATGATTGTTTTGGATGATTGTTGGTGGTTGACAACCCTTACCCCAACAACTGGGGGGTTGGCTGCGTTTTTTAAGCTCCTTTGCTTGAAGGACCCAAGCATCACGAAGGAGAATCTTGAGTCCGTGGGCGAAGCCGATGCTGCATCCTTGCTCGAAGGCCAGGACCATGTCTTTTTTGTTGGGAGAAAAGTGAGTTCTGAGGCAGGTGTAGATTATCTTGATATATCTTGATATTTTGAGATTGATCTCAATTGATTATTTGTTCCTCAGTTTCTATCCCGATTTCCAAGACCTCAAAAAATGGGATGAAACCACCAGAACTCGCAGGATTTTTCTGTGGCTTCAGTTCTGGTGTCGCAGAAACGATCGCTTCCGTGGCAGGCGATTGGATCCAACAGCATTTCTCGATCGACAGCAACGAGCCTTCTATAGCATCTCTCCGGCAGAAGCTCATCAAGGCGCGAGGACAACAAAACGTGTAGGATCATGTAGGATCCAGTTGAATGGTTACCCGCAATGAATGATGCCATATTAAAGCCATATTTAGAGAGTATCATAAGTGAACATCAGTGAACATCTGAAATTGATATTGTTTCTGAGTTTGGCGCAGTTGGTTTCTAAAGACATAAATAGAAGATGTCTACTGCCACAATTTCCAGTTGGGGGCGATGGGAGAAGAGAGAGATTTGGGGATCCGAATCAAAATGATACCCCCGGTGATTGACCTCATCCCAGCGATTGGCCAAAATCGTCCCCACAAATGGTTTACTTATGTTTATTGGAATTGTTTACCCAGGGTGATTAGGGGGTTGGTTCAGATGTGTAAGTGGACTTTTTATCATTTTTTTTTGATGACTGTTGGCAGGTCTATCAGAACATGACGCACCAAAGTACCGCCCAGGCCACGGTTTGGTCGTGGTTCATGGGGATCAGCCACCCGTCTTTTCCGCGACTCCCGCAAGTCGAAATGGGTTGAGCAAAGGCTTGCTACTGCAATCACCAATAAGCACTACTAACTGGGCATATTGAATATCATCCTAAGGGAATATATCATCATATATCATCCATCTGATATGTGCTGACCTATTTTTTTTGGGGGTCACCTTTGGGATTCGTTGAATGCACATGAGAACAGAGGACCAGGTGATTGTGAAAGCCAGGCCGCAAGAGCCAGACAGATCATCAAGGAAGTTCAAGCGGCAGGTTCTTTGGCACGCCGTTGAGCGGCATCAACCGGGGATGGTCCATCCACTGGGGAGGAGGGCATCTCCCGAAAATGGGATAAACTGGGTGGATGTTCACCTAGCTGGAATTTTATAAGCTGACAACCAGGGCTCAAGGGTTCACATGATCAAACGGAAAAGCCAGTGCCTTGGAGGGTCCACAACTGCATGATACAACTGCGACGTTTCTTGGGTTCCCAGGCATGGCTTCATTTCGGACGCTGTCTGGAGGTGACTTCTTTTGGCCCCTGCCAGTGTTTGGTCTGCAGGGATGGGCCTGCGGTTGGCAGCAAGTGGCCAGGGCATCTCTAAAAAAGTTGCTAATGTGGGAAATCCAAGAATAGACCCCAATCGTTCAATGTTTGTGGAAGCCCAAAAAACGGGTGCTAAAATGTGGATCTGTTTCCAATTGCTAGTGATTGGAGCTCTTGACAGTAGGCGTGGAAGCCACTCCGTTCTGGCTTGGGGGGTCAAGGCAAGAATTGGAAGCCAGTGTTGCACGATTTTATCCAGCAGCCCCTCCTGACTGTGAGAACCCATCGTTTCGGTTTTCCAACAAAAGCAGCCAGCCCAGTGACAGCATGGGCCTGTTGTAAAATTGGGGACCCCAAAATAACCTAGATTGGTCATTTCTTACGGGAAAACCAGTGCTCTTGGAGTGCTTCTATTGAATGATATTGACAAGACTTGATGCTTTCTTTGCCCATTTGAGTAGGAAAAGCCGCAATGTTTGACGCCTTTTGCCCAGGAAAGCGTGCGCACGAGCGAAAAAAAGGCACCAGCCAGTCGCCAGAAGTTCTTCAGGCGAGGATGGTTAGGATGTCGGGCCCCAGAGGCCTGGCTTGATGCGTTTGGGTTGGCTTACCAACCAGGTCTACTGCAATAGATTTCAATATATTTCAAGCAACATCTCATAGTTTCTCGCAGGGTTTCTCCAGGTTGCAGGTAACATGTTGTATGGCCCCAATTCATGGCCAGCTCAATGGGAAAATGATGGCGAACCATAGGATTGTTGGGTTGAAAGACTTCTACAACTCCCCCAACAAAAAAAATAAATGGCACATTTACGGGCATCTCCAAGTTTGAAAAAAAACATCTTCCAGCCAATCCATTGATAATGTCATTCATGGATTAGTCATGATTGTATAATCATGATCAACCCATTGATTTGATCATTCTCAACCATTATAAACCATTATCAGACCCTGAGGCAGCGCGACAGTGTCTCTGTGGGCCCCGACGGCCAGTTTTCGAAGCCGGTCAAGCCACAGGAGACACTTTCTGTCGGCCGCTTCGGCGGATAGAACGTATGAGTATATGCAATGAGATTCAGTACAGACATGTATATAGACTATTTGTATGTATATACGCACGGTGAATATACATATATATGTATAAACATATATATATATATATAAACATATATATTTATTTATATATAAGATATAATTATATATAATATATATATATATTCATATACTTGTGTTACATCTCCCATGTTTAAGCTACGGTCTTAAGAAAGGATTTGACTTTGTTCCAGTGGTTGGACCTAGTTTCCATAGTTTCCATCCCCACGAAATCCCCAGGCTTCAGAGGTGTTGATCATGTTTGTTCCGTCACTGGGAGAAGCTTCACAGGAAGAGGTCCCCGGAAATGGCTAGGTTTAGAACTACGTAGGCCAACAATTGGATTGAAAAGTGTTTATACAAATAATATATATATATATATAGTATATATATATTATATATTATATATAATATATATATATATATATATTATATATATTATATATATATTATATATATAAATAATATATATATATATATTATATAATATATATATATATATATATTATATATATTTAGATATATTATAGTTATAATCAGTTTGGGGCAGCATAAAGCTACCAAATCCAAAATTGGATGATATGTTACTGTATATTCAAGCCAGAACCCCTGTTTTTGTTCGCAAAAAGCAGCAGGTTTCCTGCACCATTTGGTAATCATTGCCTTCGGACAATCCCCAATAGTTCAATATAGTTCAATAGATTTTCCCATGTATAGATGCCATTTACTTCGGGGACTTCCCATTCAAACCGTAATTGAGTTTGATGAGTTTCCCCTATCGATTCCTGCCGCCACTGACAACTTCTCGGTGGATTTTCCCGGAGTTTCCTCTGGATTTAGCGTCAGGAGCTGCTCGAAACAGCGGCGCCCGATCTGAGCGCTGGCCTGGGAAAGGAGGCGGACCCGGGAAAGGAGGGAAAGTACCCATGATCTACCCATTTTTAATAGCCAATGATAAGCATCTATTGGGGATGGTGATGGTAAAATGATTGGGTTTACCACACTAGTTCGCCCAAAAAAGGGGATCTCACCTTTGGCTACAATATGGGAGATGATGTGAATATAACCAGGATATACTGGCGATATGATGGACGACGAATTTGTAAGCCTGGTTAATTGTAGTGAATCAGTGGAGATTTCCCCATGGAAAATTGGGATATGGGATAATCAACAAGAGAATGTGTAGTTGATTAGTTGGTCGGTTCGTTCTTCAATGGGGACTTAACCATCATCTATCAGGGTTTTAGCGCTCTGGTATAGTCAAATAAATGATGTGTGGATACGTGTGGTTGATTTTTGGTTGGATATACTACCCACTATACTAAAATATCTTAAAATGATCATAATCCATGAACTGGGCATTAGGTCCCTATCAACCAACCTTCAAAAAGCCAACGAAAATGTGATCGCTGATTCGACCTCCAGTCGAATGGGACGGTTGAAGATCCGATCGGGTTGAAATGTGACATGTCAGTGCTGCGCAGAGTTTGGAAACACGATCTGCTTCATTTTGATGGAACTACCAAAACTGATAGATATGTGTAGAATCTTGTAGATTCACTATTTCCAGATACGTCCAGACATACCTTGAAAGCATCACCCTTCGAAGGCGATCTGCACCTTTAAGTCGTTGATGATTGCCGCAATGAAGATGTGCTCGTTTTGCTACGTCTTGGTGACCACAGCAGTTAGTATGTTCCCAAGACCTTAGCCAGGAAGACTTGTTATTTTGCTTGGTTGATTTGACAGGCGGGTTCCCAAGGTCAGTCCATGTAAGAACCAAGAAACACTACGATACTTGGGTATGGAAGTTGGGCTTCTGAATTAACAGATGACAAGGATTTTTTGGCTGAGAGACTGAAGGTTTCTATGCATGGTGAGCTATGGATCCTGGGTTGTTCTGGTAGTGTTGGATGTCGCAAGTGGCCTTTGCTCAGCCCGACCAACAGATTTTGACCATCCAATTTTGCGTGTACTATGCGAGAATGTCCTTGGAAAAGGAAAATACATTTAAAAAACACACATTCCTTAAAAACACACATTCCTTAAAAACACACATTCCTATCCATAGATATAGTTCATGTCCAACATGATGATTTTCCAGCCACGTCCAGGTTAGGTCTGTGTTTTTTGCTGGGGGATACCCAATAGCAATCGGTGATAACCGGTGTTGAGGTACTGTGCTGTGAGCTACAGTTTGCCCTTGGATTCGCTGATCTTGGGCGTGGTGGATGGTATGGGAGCCGGTGTGACCAACGTGAAGTCTGTCTTGTACAGATCCTGCTTCCAGGCAGAAATTTAGCAGATGCATTGCCTAGGATGATATATCTTTATGAATCTTTTTGTGCATACATATGAACACATGTATATAATGTGATGTAAGGTGATGTAAGGTGATGTAAGGTGATGTAAGGTGATGTAAGGTGATGTAAGGTGATGTAAGGTGATGTAAGGTGATGTAATGTAATGGTATGTAATGGTATGTAATGGAATCTAATAGTACCCACAGACGCCGCGTGTTGCCCAGACACGCAACTACGATGTTGGATGATGTTGGATGATCATGATGATCATGGTGATCATGATGCTGATCAACATGATGATGATGATGATGATGATGATGCTGATGATGGTGCCCAGTACAACTTGCGAACCCAGTATAGTCTGGATGGAGCCACCATGAAATGATCTGTCAAATCATCTGAATTGATTCAGTATTGAAATAGGTCATAACATGTTAAGATATTTTCATGCGGGATTAAAATCTGCCACCCCCCTCTGAACAATATATTGACATGGGGCATCGTCATCGTCATCGTCGTCATCATCATCATCTTCTTCATCTTCATCTTCATCTTCACCTTCATCATTGTCATGATCATGATCATGATCATGTTCATCATGTTCGTCATGTTCGTCATCATCACCACCACCACCACCACCATCATCATCATCATCATGAAACATGCCGGGAACGTCCCTGCAAACTTCTGGGCAACACGCAGCGCCTGGCCGTAATAGTAGGTAACGGTATGTAAGGGGGTGTAGTGGTATGTAATGATATTTTATGGTATGTAATGTTACGCAATGGTAACCTGGTATGTATGTGATGTTGATATACGCATGTTCAAGTATGTATATAGATAATATCATATTATGTATATATATATACAGAGAAATACATATACATATATACATAAATATATATATATATACACCATATGCAAACAGCACATGTGTATTATATGCATATGTACAGCACATAGTCCATGATGCGTCAGCCTATCGTGCCCAGGTTTGCCAGGCTACTTGCAGTCCATTACCGTCTTCGTGACACTTCCAGGCAGAATTCGTCACGATGTTTCAACATCGGAAACGACAAGCCCTGAGGGATCAAAAAGTTTGCGATGATTTGAGGTTGAAATACAAGATAGTAACATAACATAGTAATACATGTTGCAAGCCCTGATGTTGGAGGTATTCTCTTCATCTTTGTGTTCTTCTCGCAAATTGGTGGCAGTCCGTTGCTGAGCCTTTGCATGTGTGCCCTTGCGGGCTGGAGAGCCATGGACTTTTACATGGGAGAGGTGGCGATTGATGTGAAGAGTTCCAAGAAACTTGAGAAAGCCACGAAGAAGGCTGGGGAATTGGATCGGATTGCCATAGTCTTACATAGTGTATCTATATAAATAGATATAAATAGATAGTGAATGGTGGGAACGATGGTGGGAACTATGGGTAACTAGATAGTGAATATGATTGAATATGATTCGAGGTGTTTTGGTGATTGGGTGGAAGAATCGACGTTTGCCTGACTTCATGATGTGTTCCATTGGTAAAATCCCAGGACGGCCGTTTAGTAGGCATCAATTCAATTGGATGAATTGGATGAATCGGATGATGACTGTAATTGGCATTTGACACTTGTATTTTGATGTATTTTGCATTTTTTCCTTTTTTTGGTGGGGGTGTAGACGAATGTTTGCAGGGGATCAACGAAGCACCAAGGGTTTGTGGCCGCAGGTGAATAAAAGAAAGCAGATGTTCCTCCTCGTTGGAGCTGGCTTGTTCGTGGCGTTTGCTGGCAGCAAGGGCTGGTTGGGCTGACCTGGAATCCCTGGAAGACCTACTATCCATAAGTGATGGATAACTTATGGATAGTAGGCGATGTTTTCTGTGGTTTTATGATGTTTTACGATAGTTTTTCATGGTTTGTCTTGTCAAGATTGTTCATTGTCCGTGTGGCAGCAGAGGTGTCATGTTTTTATCCCTTCCCACCAGTGGAACAAGACCATCGCGGGGCATCGCGACTCGCAGGCACACGATGTACTTGATGTATGCTGCCAAGATTTCCGTCAAGCTGGATACGAGTGGCGCTAAGGATGCGATCATCAAGAAGATACAAGACCCCATTAGGCGCGGCAGAAAAATCATGTGTACAAGCCACATCTTGGCGCCCTTTTTGCAGTGGAAATCTTCAAACATATGAAAACATGTGGTGAAGTGTCGATGAGGAAACTCATGAAACTGTTCTTCGTGCCCACCTAGTACTGTTTAGATCCGGTGATCACCCAAAGACTCCTGAGGCGCATTGCCAGAGTCACAACAATGGACAGGCTTAGGGGTCTATTCCTATGGTATATTTCCCTTCAAAATTGCCATGTAATTATTGTCATATATAGCCATATTTTGAGGCGTACATTCCCGTCATGTTTGGACCCCCCAGCAACTCAGCACCATTGAACCCCCTGGGGTTCCTTTCAGCAACGCGTTGCGAGTCTGGGGGTGTCCATTTTGAAGATTGTCTACGTGCGCGTCTTCACCAACATGGTGACGACGAATTGGATCATGGAGGCTGTCTTCGATGCAGCAGATGACACCTTAAAGGTGAAGAAAGAATCAGGACCGCCCAGAGTCCGCAGAGAGATCTGCGAATCGTCTGGCTACAGGCTAAAATTACCAACCTCCAAAATTAGATGCTTCGACATATGATCAAAATGAAGCAATAGTTTTGAGTGAGTGGAATCTAATCCCTTCCCTGTTCCCTTCAATATTAAATGCCCCTCTAGAAACCATGGTTTGGTATTGGATTTGTTCATTTTGGGGTTCCACACGGGGATATTGAATATATGATTAGGGGCATCCGATTATTGCAGGTGCCGCGTTCATCTTTGTTCTCAGCGGATTGCCAGAGCGTCGGCGTGCCCGAGTCACAGTCTGCCAGGAAAACACGTTGAGGAAGCCTGGGCGAAGCTGACGCAAGGCAAACGAAAGAAGAAAAAGAAGAAGAAGACGCTAGCTCTTTGTGAATGGGACCTGCCAGTTATTGATACAAGCTTTGGGGATTTCACACACAAAGATGGCGATATATTGCAATTTCAGTCAACAAAAATGGAGAGTTTGGAACGGTCCCATTCTTATTGGTCACAACCGCCATATCATACTATTAATTCCCTACCCATTCCTGAGTGGCTTCGAGTGACACATGATAGGATAGGATAGGACGGTTCCTTCAGAGTTCAAGGGAAAGAGAACAGGAATGAGCAGAACAATGGAACCCTTGTGGCTCAGCCTCCCAAGGAAAGACAAGGATGATACAGAGGAAGAGGAGGGCAACCCCGACATGACGTGCACAACACGTTGTGGCAAGAAACTTGAGCCTGTGACAACAATATCTCTTGCTCGATCTGTATGATGAATTTATGATGATTATGATGGTATGTCAGTCTACTGCCTGCTTGCTTCTGTCTTCAAAAGACCCAGCCTACCCCATTGCGTGGCCTTAATTGCATCTGTTGAATCCATTCCAACCTTAAACGAAGTGTGTGTTATGTCACTTCGGTACAAACACAGTGATTCATAGCCTTGCAGGGCTACTATGATGAAGAAGGATGGTACTACCCGCCACCCGGAGCAGAAGAATTTGGAGAAGTTCCAGATATGCCTCCTGCTGTCGCGGAAGGTGCCGGGGTAGCTGTATGGTCCAATGGTGGAAAGGTTTCCTCGAGATATCATGAGATTCATCAGCCATCACCGGCCAGATTGACAGCTTGGAACATCGTGGAACATGTTGCATAGCGAGAAAAAAAAGTTCAACGGGCATCTCTTCATTTCGGGCCACAAATGTCATAAGGTTCGTCCGAGTTTCTGGATATCTCAAGCTTGCGATCCTGTGGAAAAGGAAATTATGATGACTGCGTAGTGTTATTCCACTAAGATCCACTAAGAAACACTTGGCGAGTTGGCATGTTTACTGGCGTGGGGGCGAGGAGGTAGTGGATGCTTCTAGTGCTACTTGTGCGAGATCGCAAAAAGTCTAATTTTTGGCATCACACTTCCATACCACTTTTTGGTATCCCACACTCCCATAGTCATCCCAAGTTTCGGACCCAAGTGCAAGGCAGGGTCCAAAAAAATGCCAACAAGAAAAATCAAGAAGCCACATTCACATACGATGACTTCTCTAGAGTTTTCTTGTGTCTTTCGGTTCCAATATGTTCCATCGTTTTCTAGATGAATTCACGGACCATGCCAGACTGGGTTTGATGGTCAAAGCTGCAGAATTGCCGATCTCAACAAATGGCTCCAAACATGGTGGATTTACCCAAAAGCTCACGGGAAAAAGGATTTTAAAGTGATAGAAAAAAGAGTCCGACAGTTGGTTTGTCCAAGACTTTAGCATACCCCCACGGTGGTGATCTTTTCATGGCGAAAAGAACTTGTGAAAAAACATGATATTCCAGGATATGTCCATGAAAAAAACCCATGAAAGTTGTGACTTTTCCCATGTTTTTCCCTAAATGTTGGGACAACTTGAGACGTACAGGTGAGGCTGGCCCTGAAGTTCCGGGCGAAGGCGAAGCAGGCGAAGCAGTTCCAAGTGAAGCTGCGCCAAGTGCACCAGGTGATATTGGCTGGGATGGAAACAGGGATGGGTCAAAATATAGGAAACGCGTGTTTAAAAAAAAAAACGAAAAGTCAATGGGAAAGCAACATTGTTCTATGGTGATTTAATGGGACATTCATTTGGATTCATTTGGATTCATTTGGATGTGTCTGAAAGTGGATGATACAGCCCCGGCAAAATTGCCATTAGACAAAGCCATCTGTCAGAATTGGTTGACGGATCTGGCAGATCTTGAAGGCTCTCAATGACCAGCTGACACGGCTGACACATCAAGAAAGAAGCAAAACATAACAGAGCAGCAATTGCCAAGTGCATCACCAATTTCTGTTAGTAGGTGATTTTTGCACCTGCAACTTGGCAGGGAAGTGGCTTGTTTATATGCAGGGCAACCACTAGCAAAACAAAGCGATAGTTGATCCAACAAAACCTAACAAAACCTTACAAAACGAAAACACACTGACCAAAAGGATGGAACATTGTACTTCATGTCCCATTGGAACATGAAAAATGTGTTTTCATGTTCCAGTGGCATTCCAGTAGCATTGTCCAATTTTCCATTCGATTTCCGTTGCCATAACCGTTACCACCATGTCCAGGTGTAGAAGCCGCTCCGGAGCCTGGGACTGGGAAATGATGGTTGATGATGGGCCCGAAAATGCTGAGTTTGGAAATTAAGATACAAGTATGTGTCACTATGTATGATGGTTCATTATGGTTCATTACCACTCTAAAATTTCTGGAAATCATGATGATGACCGAGAAAAGAGACAAAAACACATTTACTGTGTGAGACAAATACAGTATGTATTTGTGCGCGACTTCCTTGGGACAGTTTGTCTGCTGGATAGTGTGGGTGTATTTGAATCAAAGATACTCTATCCATGTATAGACATCTACAGTATGCCCCGAATATGCACATATAGAAATAGATTAGGTAACATTCTGTGGCATGTGGAGCATGATATGTATGTAGGCTATTATAGGCTATCAAAAAGGTCAAAAAAGGGGATCCAACGCCTCCATGGATGTCACTGGCTTTCATGGTGATGTACCCTCCAACTTAGACCCTGCCTCAGCCCAAATGGGCTTTGGAAAACTATGGAAAACTACTGTCCAAAGCAGAAATGTATAGGAAATGTCTGATTTCAAGCTGGACCTTTGAGGTCCCAAGGGACTGCTCTGCCAGGCCCCAGCTCCGGCTGCACCAGCTGCACCCGCTCCGAGTTGAGTGGCTCGAAAACATCAGATTCTGTCTGAAAGTGTTGACGTGTCCCATAAGAATTGGGCCCCAAAGCAACCGTACAACTTGAAAGTTGCAAGCCACAGTTAGCTACAGTGCTTCAAGGTGACCGTAGCTGTTTTTCTTGTGGAATTTTATTGAAATGTGGTTCTTGCCCAGATTTGAAGCGGCCAAGGTCATGAAAGAGAGTGATTGCGTGTCACACAAAGCCTTAGAGCAATTGGCTCCTTTGGCAGCCGCAAAAAAGTGTGGGCGGCAAAGTTCGGGACGTCTCTTGGGTTTCAATGGCTGGAAATTCCAGCAATAAATCCATCCAAGTCAAGTCAAGAAATAGTACCAATGGGTCAGCTGCTACGAGTTGTTGAGGACTTACTACTGCTGTGTCCCTGTAGATATATCAAGATAAGCAATGATAAGCAGAGAAACCACTTAGAGACAAGGGATTCAGGGCTGGCAACTACGGAAATTGGAAGACTGCAGCAGATTGCTGTCTTGGTGGTGTGTCTCTGACCAAGGCATTCCTAATGTTGCACTTCTATGAAGGAATGAAAAGAGTGTCGTTTTCGAGCTCAACGATGAATGCTGGGGTTCAGCAGATGTTTTCCTCGCTACTCATGCGACGTGCAGGCCAAAAGTGAGGGAGAGGCGCAATGGCCAAATCACAGCAGACAAGTCCACCCTTGCTTGATCAAGCCTGGTCTGGTCCGTCAATGTGGTCGTTGTTCAATTGGGAAATATGCTCATCAGATCTCATCAGCTAAAGCTTGTTTCACCTTTGTGGCAGGATATCTAGGATATCTAGGATTCTGTGAATGGGATGAAGAGGTTTGAACACTTGTGGAATATTGGCACAGGTTAGCGTCGAGTCTGGTTCCAGCGCTACAGATGCTGGGGCCTCAGCGGGCCCGTGAAGCTTGGGACCAAGAGCTGAGTCTTTTGCAATACAATCTGGGAATATCTGGGATATAATGCGAATATAACGGGATTTAACTAGCAAATATCGGAATATAATGGTGATACAAGGGAATGTAACTGGTTTATAGTGACCTCACTGTGACCTCACGGGAATCATGATGATGAGCGTATCGGGAATCATCCCCAAATTGCCGAACTTTTCAGGTTCATGAAATATTAAAATTCACCCAGATACAATGCAATAATGCTAAGCATAATCATGACACATCTGCATTTCTCAAACCTGTTGATGTTTCCCGCACTGGCACACACTTGTATCTTGTATAGTATATAGTGCTGTGCATACAGGAGTTACATTTCAATAGTCATACCCGTTGATACAATATTAAGTTATCCTCCATTAGTCAAACATTGCCATGACAATGGAAAATCCTTGATGAAGACATTCATTCCACAAGAATGAGGCTTTCCAGGCAGCTATATTTGCTTGCCAGGGGTATATATTATACATATATCCTATTGGAAGGACCATCCAGCAGCAGTGGTTTGAAAATAGCATATCTGAGGTGAGAGAAGACGGCGAGGCAAAGCTCTCAGGAGGATGATCGAATGGTTTGAAGTATGATATGTTTGTTTAAATATAAACCTATAGATGGATGAGCATGTCTGAATCCCAGCGATCCTGGTGAACAAAAGGGTACCATGGTCAGCCCATGGTCAGCCCGCCCTGCTGCGTTTCAGGTGCACGTTGAGGGAGGCGGACTCATCTCAGAGTCCCAAGTCGGAGTCGGGGGATCAGTTTCTGCACGGGGGCCGAGCTCGGCGGTCCCTTGGGTGTTTTGATGTTTTTTGGATCCCTGGGAGACGGTCCCGACTCGGTGTGCAGTTGGATACCTCAAAACGACTGCAGCCGAGCTTTTGTCATCTTGGATATCTTGGGCGCCAGAGGTTGAGGATGAAGGAGAGGCGCGGTTGCGATGGAAGAGGACAACCTCCCCAATGGATTCTCAGGGTCAAATTCTGGGATGGGGCATGGTCATCCACTGTTTTAAGGGCTAAATCCTCCATGACTTTCTCTGAAAATCGTGAACGTCTGAATCCACTAGTTAATCATGTTTATCTCATATTATCCGCATTTCAATGGCCATTGGGAGATGAATCATGGTTAATCCATGTGAATCCTTCATTTTCAAACGCACCCCATGTTTGAGACCAACCAATCCCTGCTCCTTCGTTAGGTGCACACTGAGGGCGCCGGTGCTCCATTAATGGCTGAAAGGAAGGCGTCACTGAATAGGGCGGAAATGGATCAACTGGATCAACACTAAATTCATCGAAAAGTAGCTAAGTTGGTCATATTTCCAGATATTTAGTCTTTAAATGTCTTTAAATCATAAGTATCATATGAAGCCGCAATTTCTTTCAGGTGGATCATGTTGTACAAAACCCTTGCGCTACAGTTAACATCAAAATCGCTGATGTTTGTTTCCCCGAAGTATGATTTTGAAGGAGGTTGACTCATTCCGAGATTATCAACATGCAAAAAAAGGCGGCCAGAATGGTCGTCATGTTGGGCTGTGATATTCATCAGTCCAACATCAGTGTCAACTGATCGATACACAAATGGTCAGACATGATCAGAACCATTGGGACTGGTTTCACAAAGATGTTAATTGCATTGGCATTGATGTCAAAAAAACTCATCTTACAACTGTGTATTTGATAACATTTGCACTCAATATTTCTTAATGAATTGTACCAAAAACAAGCTGGAGGAATCGAAGTGGCAAAACTCATCAGTTGCTTGGTAAAACCCAGGTCCAGCTGGACCATAGCCACTTTCTGATTGGCAGGTGGTGAATGTGCCGGGGACGGAGGCATGGCATGGCATGGCTGCCTGTTGTTCCACCGGTGTTAGTGGGACATGCCATTGCCATGGTACACCCTAATCACGAAAGGTAGCGTCAGCTACCTGAGTTCTCCGTGCTTCAGCACAAGCTTAGGGGGTATTGGGGGGCCAGCCCGTGCAATTCATGGAATTCTCGCCGTTATGTATTGGATATCAATT